>Ga0335394_10000016_pt1 | contig 196039 bp, 174 predicted proteins | sample MAT03_FD_205741 | JGI IMG/M metagenome (GOLD analysis project Ga0335394, IMG submission 205741) | Freshwater microbial communities from Lake Fryxell liftoff mats and glacier meltwater in Antarctica - MAT-03 (spades assembly) (version 2) ... | reverse complement strand
AGGCTTCGGGCTCAGCCCCGGGGCGTATCGGCGTCGGTTCCAACTGCCTGCGCTCACATGACTGGACCACCCTGAGCGACAGCTTTGCGGCGCCCAGTTCCGATGACCGACTGTCTCCATCGGGTCGATTGCTGGCACCTACGAATGACCGCTGACCGGCGCCCGATTCTTCTTGCTCTGCTCCCCGAGACTGCCCCGAGGAGACCGGCAGCGTCCAGTCTCAGGTACTCGCTCGCCGTCAGCCAAGGTCAGCAAATGGACTGGACCGTGCCCACCGGCTGGTTGGCCGAGCGACCGATCAGGTGCCCAGCAGGCAGGTGATCGGACCATAGGTATCGGGGCCTAGCCATGCCCATGTGGGCATAGGGACCTCGCGCGTTCAGTAGTTGGAGCGAACACACACCTGTGTGCGGCAGCAGCGCTGATCGCAACCGATTCGATTCAGTACGGCGTTCCGTATCGTGAAATGCTTCGACAGACCTTATTCAAAAGCGACAGACCTTATTCATAACATCAGCAAGCAACCCTCACACCCCGGTCACTCCACCGTCACGCTCTTCGCCAGGTTCCGCGGTTTGTCCACGTCCGTCCCGCGCGCGCAGGCGGTGTGATACGCCAGCAGCTGCAACGGCACCACATGCAGGATGGGTGACAGCGCGCCGTAGTGTTCGGGCATGCGGATGACGTGCACGCCGACATCACTTTCAATGCGCGTGTCGCCGTCGGCAAACACATACAACTGGCCGCCGCGCGCGCGCACTTCCTGCAGGTTGCTCTTCAGCTTCTCCAAGAGCGCGTCGTTCGGCGCGACGGTGACCACGGGCATCTGGTCGGTAACCAGCGCCAGCGGGCCGTGTTTCAGTTCACCCGCAGGGTAGGCCTCGGCGTGGATGTAGCTGATCTCTTTCAGCTTCAGCGCACCTTCCATCGCAATCGGGTAGTGCAGCCCACGGCCCAGGAAGAGCGCGTTTTCCTTGCGCGCGAAGTCTTCGCTCCAGGCAATGATCTGCGGCTCCAGCGCCAGCACGCTTTGCAGCGCCACGGGCAGGTGGCGCAGGGCCTTCAGTTCAGCGGCTTCCTGCGCATCGCTCAGGCGCCCGCGCACTTGCGCCAGCGCCAGCGTCAGCAGGTAAAGGCCTGCCAACTGAGTGGTGAATGCTTTCGTGCTGGCCACGCCAATCTCGACACCGGCGCGGGTGATGTAGGACAGCTCACATTCACGCACCATCGCACTCGTGGCCACGTTGCAGATCGTCAGCGTGTGCTTCATGCCCAGGCTGCGCGCGTGTTTCAGCGCCGCCAAGGTGTCGGCGGTTTCGCCGCTCTGGCTGATGGTGACGACGAGTGTGCGAGGGTCGGGCACGCTGTCGCGGTAGCGGTATTCGCTGGCCACTTCCACCGTGGTGGGTATGCCGGCGATGCTTTCCAGCCAATAGCGCGCGGTGCTGCCACTGTAGAAGCTGGTGCCGCAGGCCAGGATCAGGACGCGGTCGATGTCCTTGAAGATGCGGTGTGCACCGTCGCCGAAGAGTTCGGGGCTTATTCCCTCAACCCCCTCCAGCGTGTCGGCCAGCGCACGCGGCTGCTCAAAGATTTCCTTCTGCATGTAGTGGCGATAGGGCCCGAGTTCTGCCGCGCCGCTGTGTGCGTGCACGGTGCGCACGGGGCGGTCGACGGGGCTGTAGCGGCCGGGTTTGTCAGCGTTCGCGTCGGCGCTGCTGATCCAGTAGCGGCCCAGTTGCAGGTCAACGACATCGCCTTCTTCCAGATAGACGATCTGGCTCGTGACACCGGCCAGCGCCATGGCGTCGGACGCCAGAAAGTTTTCGCCCGCGCCCTGTTCGCCCACGCCCAGCACCAGGGGCGAGCCCTGGCGGGCGCCCACCACGCGCAGCGGTTCGTCGCGGCAGAACACGGCAATGGCGTAGGCACCGCGCAGCCGCGGCAGGCTGCGCTGCACCGCGTCCAGCAGGTCGCCGTCGTACTGGCTGTGCACCAGGTGGGCGATGACTTCGGTGTCGGTCTGGCTCGTGAAGACGTAGCCGCGCTGGCGCAGTTCAGCGCGCAGCTCGTCGTGGTTTTCGATGATGCCGTTGTGGACCAGTGCCACCTTGCCGCTGGTGGCTTCCTTGGCCGCAGCCACAGCGCCCGGCCCGGCCGAGAAGTGCGGGTGCGCGTTGTGCACCGCCGGCGCGCCGTGCGTGGCCCAGCGGGTGTGGGCGATGCCGGTGGTGGCGTGGATGCCGTCGGCGGCCACGCTCAGCTCCAGTTCAGCCACGCGGGACGTGCTGCGTGCGCGCCGCAATTCGCCGTCCTGGTGCACGGCCACGCCGCAGGAGTCGTAACCCCGGTATTCCAGGCGCTTCAGGCCCTCGAGCAGGATGGGAACGATGTTGCGGTTGCTGACGGCGCCGACGATGCCACACATGGTGTTGATGTCCTGGGTTGGTGATGCGATGCGGTGGCGGATGCTAGGTCAGGTGGCATGAAGGTTTCAGTCAACTTATGCCGCTCAATCGATCAAACCTTCCACAGCCGTTGTTAAGAGAAATTTTTGCTCTACGAAATAGCGTTCGGCGGCTCATAATTTCTTCATGGAACTCAATCCCACTGACATTCGCCTGCTCGACCTGCTGCAAAACGACGCTTCGTTGTCCAATCAGGACTTGGCGGAGCGGGCGCACACCTCACCCGCCACGGCCTTGCGGCGGGTGCGGCGCTTGGTGGATGAAGGGGTTATCGAACGCCGGGTGGCTTTGCTGAACCCCGAACGTGTGGACGAGGGCCTGACGGCGCTGGTGGAGGTGTCTCTCGACCGCCAGGGCGCCGAGCATCTGGACGCCTTCGAGGCCCGCGCCGTGGCCGAAGTAGCCGTGCAGCAGTGCTACCGCGTCTCACCCGGGCCGGACTTTGTGCTGGTGCTGCGGGTGGCCGATATGCCGTCGTACCACGCCCTGGTGCAGCGCCTGTTCACACAAGACGCCAACGTGCGCAACGTCAAGGCCTTCTTCAGCGTCAAGCGGGCCAAGTTCGACCCGCGCATCGTGCTGGTGCCAAAGCCTGCTTGATCAGGCCCGCTTCATCACGCCTGCTTCAAGATCGCCAATCCCTTCAGGTATTCGCCTTCCGGGAATTCCATCGTCGTCGGATGGTCGCACGCGCCTTCCAGGCGTTGCAGGATGGCGCCGTCCACGCCCGCGTCGGCAGCGGCGCCAGCAACGATCTTGTGGAACAGGTCGGCGCTGATGCCGCCGCTGCAGCTGAAAGTCAGCAACAGGCCGCCCGGCGCCAACAGCTTCAGCGCCAGCCGGTTGATGTCCTTGTAAGCACGCGCCGCGCGCTCGGCGTGCGCGGCCGTGGGCGCGAACTTGGGCGGGTCGAGCACGATGGCGTCGAAGTGGCGCCCGGCTTCCAGGCTGGCGCGCAGGTACTGGTTGACGTCGGCATCTTCGCAGCTGCTGGTGGCGATATCGAAGCCATTCAGCTGCACATGCGCCTGCACCCTTTCAAGAGCCGGCGCCGATGAATCGACGCTGGTGACGTGCGCTGCGCCCGCCGCCAACGCCGCCACGGTGAAGCCGCCGGTGTAGCAATAGGCGTTGAGCACACGCTGGCAGCCCAACTGCCGCACCCAGCGTGCAAAGGCGGCGCGGTTGTCGCGCTGGTCCAGGTAGAAGCCGGTCTTGTGGCCCAGCGCCACGTCCAGCGTCAGCTGCCAGCCGTGTTCGCTGATCTGGACTTCAGTACTGCCTTCGCCGCGCAACCAGCCGGCCTGCAGCGGCAGGCCTTCGAGCTCGCGCACACCAACGTCCGAGCGTTCATACAAACGCGCAGCGCCGGAGGCCGCCAGCAACTGGTCGGCCAGCGTGTCCTTCCAGCGTTCGCTGCCTGCAGACAAAAACTGCACGCTCAAGACGTCGCGATAACGGTCCACCACCAGGCCAGGCAGGCCGTCGGCCTCGCCGTGCACCAGGCGCATGCCGCTGCTGGCGATGGGCAAACGCGCTCGCAGCCCCACGGCGCGTGCGATGCGGCGCTGAAGGAACGCGGCGTCGATGCGCTCGGCCTCGTCAAAGCTCCACGCCCGCACGCGGATGCTGCTGCTGCCGCTGTAGGCGCCCCAGGCCAGGAAGCTGCCGTCGGCCGCCTCCACCCGCACCGTCTCGCCAGGGTCGGCCTTGCCACTCGCCACGCTGCCGGCAAAGACCCAGGGGTGGCGTCGTTGCAGTGAGCGTTCTTTGCCGGGCATCAGGCGGATCGATTTCATGGCGGGGATTCTCGCCGGGCAGCGGCGGCCGCTTGACGGGCTGAAGCCTCGCGCATAAAAGCGCAGGCAAAGTCCCAGGGAGTCCGGCCCATGCGATTCAAGCTCCGCCGCAGCGCCGCCGCTGCACTCGTCGCCGTGCTCAGCGCCTGCGCCATGCCGCTGCAGCCCGACCTGGCCGCCCGCGCGCCAGACCTGCCGGGTTACGGCCAGGTGGAGTGGACGATCAGCACCGCGTCCCCCGCCGCGCAGCGCCTGTATACCCAAGGGGTGCTGCAGGCCTATGCCTTCAATGAAGTGGAAGCCGTGCGCATGTTCAAGGCCGCGCTGGCGCAAGACCCCAACTGCGCCATGTGCGCCTGGGGCGTGGCCTGGCAGCTCGGGCCCAACATCAACAACACCAGCCGCAACGACGTCAAGGAAGCGCTGCGCTACCTGGACCACGCGCTGCGCCGCGTCGCCAGCATCACCAGCATCACCAGCATCACCAGCATCACCAGCACCACCACCACCACCAGCACCACCACCACCGCCAACACCCGCGCCGCAGCGACCGTCACCGCACAGGAACGCGCGCTCATCGGCGCCATGGCCCTGCGCTACGGCCATGCCAGCCAGGCGCGCGAGACGGCCCCGCTGATGGCGGAACGCTGCGGCCCCAAGTCGCCAGCCAGCGGTGACGATGACGACGACGAAGACGACCCCGCACACCCGCTGGACGTGGCCTACGCGGCGCAGTTGCGCCAATTGGTGGATGCGTCACCCCACAACGCCAATCTGTTGGCGCTTTACGCCGAAGCAGAGATGGTGGCCACGCGAGTGGACTGGTGGAACGACACCACCGGCCAGCCCGGCGGCCGTATTGGCGAACTGGCCACGCGGCTGGAGCGGGCGCTCGTGCAACAGCCCGATCACATCGGCCTCAACCACTACATGATCCACGCGGCGGACTCCGCCACCGCCGCGCAGCGCGCCGTGCCGGCGTCGGACCGCCTGGGCCGCCTGGCACCGGCCTCGCCGCACCTGGTGCACATGCCATCGCACATCTTCGTGCGCGTGGGGCGCTTTGCCGACGCCACGCGTGTCAACGAAGAGGCCGTCGCCGCCGATCTGAAGTTGATGGATGCGCAGAAAGCGCAAGGCTTCAGCGTCAGCAAGGACTGGCGCAACCATGACCAGAGCTTCCTCTGGTACGCCGCACTCATGCAAGGCCGCGGCGACGTGGCGCTGACGGCAGCACGCGACATGGCCAGCCGCGCGAAAGGGTCCCATGCTTTCGGCGAATACCGCCGCAGCCTGCCCATGCTGGCGCTGTTGCGGCTGGAGCGCTGGGACGCGCTGATCCACGAGCCTTTGGCCACCGGCGACGCGGGCATGGCCCAAGCGCTGGGCGAAGGCGCGCGCGGCGTGGCCTCGGTGCGCAGCGGCCGCCTGGCTGAAGCGCAGACCGCACTGCTTCAAGCCGACGCGGGCGCGGCAGCAATCGCCAAGGCGCACAGCAAGCCCAAGGGTTTTGACCGCGTGCTGCGCGAGATAACGGCCACAGCCACCGAGCGCCTGCGCGCAGAAATCGCATCCGCGCAGGGCCGCCATGACGACGCGCTGGTGCTCCAGGCCAAGGCGGTCAAGGCCGCCAAACGTGCTGACAGCAACGAGCCGCCCATGCTGGCGGCCGGGGCCCGCGTGGCGCTGGGTGAACTGCAGCTGCGCGCCGGCCGCGCCGCTGCTGCCGAGAAGACTTTTCGCGAAGACCTGGCGGCGCTGCCGGGCAGCGGCTGGGCGCTGTCGGGCCTGAGCCGTTCATTGACGGCGCAGGGCCGTGCGGCAGAAGCGCAACCGCTGGCCGCGCAGCTGGCGCAAGCCTGGGCAGTGGCGGACGGGACGTTGAAAGCGCGTTGAACACGCGTTGAAAACAAGCAGACAGCGCAGCGCCGATCAACCCCCTGATTTGCGCTTGGCCCGCGGGTGCGCTGCGTCGTAGATCTTGCTGAGGTGCTGGTGGTCGAGCTTGGTATAGACCTGCGTCGTGCTGATGCTGGCGTGGCCCAGCAGTTCTTGCACGGCGCGCAGGTCGCCGCTGCTTTGCAGCAGGTGGCTGGCGTAGCTGTGGCGCAGCATGTGCGGGTGCACGCGCGTGGGCAGGCCGGACTGCTGCGCCATGGCCTGCAAGCGCAGCCGCAACTGGTTGGGTGACAGGCGCGTGCCGCGCTGGCTGACGAAGAGTGCGGTCTCCTCCGCGTGGGCCAGCGAGGGGCGTTCCACCAGCCACGCCTGCAGCGCCGCCAAGGCCGGCGCACCCACCGGCAGGCTGCGGCGTTTGCTGCCTTTGCCCAACACGTGCGCGGTGGCGTCGGGCACGTCGATCCAGCCCCTTGACGTGGCGGTGGCCAGCAGGTCCAGCCCCATCAGCTCACCGATGCGCATGCCGCAGCCGTAGAGCAGTTCGGCGATGGCATGGTCGCGCGCGGCCAGAGCGGGGCTGCTGTGTTCGGTGCGGTGCTCGGCCAGCGCCACCGCGTGCTGCACCGACAGCGCTTTCGGCAAGGGCTTGGGCGCCTTGGGCGGGCGGATGCCTTCCACGGGGTTGGACTGCACCAAGCCCTGCCGGCCCCACCAGCGGTAGAGGCCGCGCCAAGCCGCCAGCGCAATCGCAATGCTGCGCGGCGCCAGGCCACGGCCGCGCAGTTGCGCCACCCAGCTGCGGATGTGGTGCGTTTGCGCGGCCTGCAGCACGACGCCTGCCGCTTGTGCCGACGCCTGCAATCGCAGCAGCGCTTCGCTGTACATCGCCACCGTGCGCGCGGCCAGGCGGCGTTCCACCGTCAGGTGCTGCAGGAACTGCTGGATGTCGGGCTCCAGCGCATCCATCGGCTGCCTCAGCCCGCGGTGTTCACGCTGTGCACGCTGTGCACGCGGTTCAAGCCGTCACGCGCAGCCGCGACAGCGCGGCGCTGGCGACTTCGGCCATGCGCATCAGGAAGTCGGTGCCCATGTCGGCTGAGTAGCGCGTGGGGTCGGGCGAGCCCAGCACCAGAAGGCCGAAGCAGCTGTCGCCCTGGCGCAGCGGCAGCATCGCCAGCGACATCACCGTGCCCGGGTCATCCAGCCAGCGGGTGGCCTCGAAGCCGGCGTTGACGCCGCAGTAAGGCAGCGTCAGGCTGGCGCTGAAGCTCTTGGCGTCGTCGCTGACTTCCTGCGCAAAAGGCAGGTCGGCATACACCGGGCCGATGCTCCACAGCCGCAGCGCCGCCTGCGGAATCATGAATTCATGCTTCAGCGTTTCAACGATGCGGCCCGGCAGCATCGCCGGGTCGGCTGTCAGCAACAGCCGCCGCGTGGTGCGGTGCAGGCGGTCGGCGATGGCGATGTTTTCCTGGCCGTGGCGGATCATTTCCACGATGCGGTGCTCCAGCCCCTTGATGCGGTCGCGCAGCATTTCCATCTGCCGCTCTTGCAGCGACACCGCGCGCTGGCCATGCGGGCTTGTGAGTTGCACGCTGGACAGCAGTTCGGCATGGCGCTCGAAGAAGCCTGGCGTGTTGGCCAGGTAGTCGGCGATGTCGGCTTCGGTGATGCCTTGAATATTCCCTTGGGTGGTCACAGTTCGATCTCTCCTTCAAAGACAGTTTCAGCGGGGCCGGTCATCAGCACGTGGGCATCGTCGTGCGGCCATTCAATGAGCAGGTCGCCGCCGCGCGTGTGCACGTCCACGCGGCGGTCGAGCCAACCCAGCCGGATGCCCGCGACCACGGCCGCGCAGGCGCCGGTGCCGCAGGCGAGTGTTTCGCCCGCATCGCGTTCGTGCACACGCAGCCGCACTTCAGTGCGCGACAGCACCTGCAGGAAGCCGACGTTGACGTGGCGCGGGAAGGCGGCATGTTTTTCGATCTGCGGACCGAGCGTGGACACGGGCGCGGTGGCGACATCGGCGACACACTGCACGGCGTGCGGGTTGCCCATCGACAGCACCGCCACTTCCGCAGTTTCCACACCCCCCACCAGTGGCCAGAGTTCAAAGCCGCCCTCGGCGCGTGGCTTCAAGCCGCCCGCGTCAAAGGGGATGCGCGCGTGCTCGAAGACCGGCCGGCTCATGTCCACCGTGACGCGGCCGTCATCGCGCAGCTGCAGTTCGAGCACGTTGTTAACGGTCTCCACGCGCACCGTTCGCTTGTCGCTCAGCCCATGCGCATGCACATAGCGCACGAAGCAGCGTGCCCCGTTGCCGCAATGTTCCACCTCGTCGCCGCTGGCGCCGTTGAAGATGCGGTAGCGAAAGTCCACGCCCGGCGTGCTGCTGCGCTCCACCGCCAGGATCTGGTCGGCCCCGACACCAAAGCGGCGGTCACCCAGGCGGCGCAGCTGTTCGGGCGTGAGTTCGATGCGCGCACGCGTGCCGTCGAGCACGACGAAGTCGTTGCCCGCGCCTTGCATCTTGGTGAAGGGCAGCCGCATGCGGCGGATTATCGGCGCTGGCTATCCACTCCGGATCCGTGCCCGATGTCCGCGCCAGATGCCCACGCTGATGCGGGCATCATCCAGGCATCCGTGAGTCCCAAGCCCGCTGCCGATGAAACGTGTTGCCCTGCATCTTCGCGCCCACCCGCACCTGCTGGTGTCGCTGCTGTGCGGCGCGGCCGTCGCGTTGCTGCTGCCGGGTGGCCATTCAGCGCGAACACGCGCGCTCGTGGGCTGGAACGTGGCCGTCTGGCTGTACCTGGCGCTGGCCGCGTGGGTGATGCTGCGCGCCGACGCCAGCCGCGTGCGCCGGGTGGCCGAGGCGCAGGCCGAAGGCGCGGCCACGGTGCTGGTGATGGTGATCGTGGCCGCACTCGTCAGCCTGGCCGGCACGGTGCTGGAACTGTCTGCCGCCAAGCAGCCCGGCGCACCGTCGGCGTTGCCGCACGTGGCGCTGGCGCTGTCCACCGTGGTGGGGTCCTGGCTGCTGTTGCCGACGGTGTTTGCGCTCAACTACGCCAGCCTCTACTTCCGCGTGCCGCCGGGTTCGGGCCTGCGCTTCCCCGACGATGCGCCGAAATTCAGCCCCGACTTCAGCGACTTCCTCTACTTCGCCTTCACCATCGCCGTGGCCTCGCAGACCGCCGACGTGAAGGTGAGCACGCGCACCTTGCGGCGCTGGGTGCTGCTGCAGTCGGTGCTGTCATTCGTCTTCAACACCGCCATCCTGGCCTTCACCATCAACGTTGCGGCCAGCCTGTTCTGAGGCTGACGGCTATTCCCGCTCGGCCGTGAACCTGAAGCGCGTGGTGATCGACGCGCGCGTGGCCGGAAAGGTCGCGATGTACTGTCCTTCAAGCGTCTGACCATCGCCCGATATGACATAGGTCGCCGCGCTGTCCACCTGCAACCAGGTGAAGCTGCTCGGCCCGCTGCTGTTGACCGTGACACCGGGGCAGACCAACGTGCGCGTGGACTGCAGCGTTGCCGACCCATCAAAAGCGGTGAGCTCGCGGTTCGGCGGGTCGCCTATGCCGAGTTCCAGGTCCAGGTTGATGTAGAGCCTGGCACTCGGCAGGCCACTGGCGTCCAACACCTTGCGGTCGGCGACATCGGTAAAGGTGCAGTCGCCGAAACGGCCACTGGCACCACCGTCGACAAAGCCGGCGCGCGGTTCGAACTGGGTGCTGCCGGGCAGCACGGCCGACACCTCCCAGCGCACCACGCCGCTGCCGTTGATCTGGCCGCTGCTGCCCGCGCCGTCGTCATAGGTGGTGGTGGTGGACGCCGTGCCTCCCCAACGCCAGCAGCCGACGTTGGACGTGCTGATGCGCATCGGAAACAGCTCGGGAATGCGGAAGGGCTGTTCCGCACCGCGGTTCACCTCGCTGTTGCTGACGATGAGGATCAGCTCTTCCAGCCTTTCATCGCGTTTGTCGCGGCAGAAGTTCTTCGTCGAATCCGCAGTCCAGTCCTCCACCGGCTGCCAGACGCCGCCGATCTTCTTCACCGCCTGCACTTTCATGAAGTCGCGGTTGGGCAGGATCGCAACCGGGTTCACCAGCAGCACCGAATGCACGCTTGCGTCACTGAACTTCAGGTGTTCGACGTACAGGCTGCGCGGATCGACTTCATAGGCGTTGCGGACAAAGTTGTGGGCGTTTTCCAGCAGCTTGAAGGTGGCGCGGGGTTGGCCGGCCTGGTCGATGGGCAGTGTGCGCAGGCGCGTGTGCGACTGCGCAAAGGTGTCGCCGGGCGCCGGGTCGAAGAGATTCGCCAGACCGTAGTCGTAGCGGTCGGCGCTGCTCCAGTAGTCCAGCACATGCTCGCTGCGGCCCAGCCACAGCGTCTGTGCAAAGTCCGGCCAGACGGCCTTCATGCCACCGTGCGGGGCCAGCGCCGCGGCCACGGCTTCGACGCTGGCTTGGGTGCGCTGGGCGTCAACGATCTGGCGGATCGTGTCCGCCGTGTAACGCCGCGCCAGGTACTGGAAGAACAGGTAGCCGGCATAACCGCGGTCACCTGCGCTTTGGCCGCGGCCGGGCTGCTCCATTGACTCCATGTGGTCGCTGCTGAGGTAGCGCAGCAGATGCTCACCAGTGCGCGTGGCGGCGCTCGTCTGCTTGCCGAAACCGTCTTCCTGGTCATAGGTGGGGTCAACATGGTCGGTGGCCCATTGCGCCGTCGCTTCGTCGATCCACACGTATTCGTCGCAGGCCGCGCTGCGGTCCACCGTGAACTGCAGCGCGTGCATCAGCTCGTGCGCCACCACGCTCTTCACCTTGCGCCGATGCTCTGCACTGGCCGGCTGCCCGGCCGCGCCGTTGAAGTGGCTGTGCAGCGAATTCACCGACATGTAGGAGGCCGAGTTTTCGCAGGCGCCCGGGTAGGTCGTGACCTCGGCCTCCGTGCCGCCCTGCGACCAGCCCAGCACGTAGATGTCGTACGCGCCGTCGCCGCCATTGCAGGCCAGGTTCGCGTCGCTGATGGGAAAGCGCTGCAGCACACCGGTGAGCGAGGCATAGACCTCTTCGACGACAGCGGCCACCGCTTCGGACACGTTCTGCGCCCGCAAGTCGCCCTGCGCACCGGGGTTCAGGTAGTAGATGTTGAAGTGCGCCGTGGTGCGCCGCAGCCAGATCGACGGCAGCGCGGCCTGCGCGCAGTTGACATTGAAGAGGAGCGGCCTGACACGGCCGCCCGCAGTGGCGGACAGCGCCCGCATCCGTTGCTGGCTGTCGGCCGCCTGGGCCGTCACCGCCGTCACCGTCGACTGCCCCAGCTGTTGCGCGTGCCAGCTTTCCGCGTAGATGGGCGGCAGCAAAAACGGCAGCAGCGTGTCCTGCCCGGCCTGGCTCAGGCTGGCCAGCCGACCCGAGACTTCGCGCATCAGCAGGTGGCCAGGGGCCGCCTGCGGCGCGCCGTCAAATTCAGCGGGCAAGCGGGCGTCGTTGAAGCTGGCGTACACGCGGTATATCAACGCCTGCTCGCTGGTGATGCGACTTGCCGCCAGGGCCTGGTCGATCAATGCGCTGGCCGTGGCGGCGCTGCTGGCATGCACCGTGACGGCCGCCGTCTTGGACTGCGCGCCGACGGTGGCGCGGATCAGCGCACTGCCTGCGGCCCGTGCCGTCACCAGACCCGTGCTGTCCACGTCGGCGACTGCCGGGTTGCTGGACGACCAGCTGACCGCCGCCGACGCCTGCAGCGCGCGCATCGCGCCCTGGCCACCCACCAGCAGCCCGACTCGCGCCGGCAACAAGGTGAAGTCGGCCGCAGCCGGCGGCGGCTGCACCGGCGGCGCTGGCGCTGGCGTCGGTTCAACCTCGGAACCACCGCCGCCGCATGCCTGCAGCAGCAGCGTCAAGACCAGCAGCGCAAGAGAAACAGTGGCACGGCTCATGGCAAAGGACTCCTGCAAAGGTTGGGGCTGGGGCTCGGGCTGCCGCAAGCCTAGGCCGCACCCGATTACGAAAGCCATACCGATGGCCGCCGCGCCGCCGTCCCCCTATGCCGAAGGGCTGCTGGTGGGCTGGCTCTGCGCTTGCATCTGAAGGCGCAGCGTGGCCGGCGACGGCTCTGCACCCAGACGCTGCGCGATGGCCAGCCGGCAACGTTCAAAGACCGTCAGCGCCGCGGCCTTCTCGCCGGCGGCGATGAGTTCGCGCATCAGATCGCGCACCAGGTCTTCGGCCAGCGGGTCGAACTCCAGGCCGCGCTCCAACACGGCGCGTGCGGCTGCGCTGTCGCCGCGCGCCATGGCGGCTTGTGCCAGCAGCGTCACCATGCGCTTGAACTTGCTGGCCAGGCGCGAGCGGTACACCAGTTGCCAGGCCTCGTCGTCGCTGCCATGCAGGAAAGGGCCGCCGTACAAGGCCTGTGCACGTTCGGCCGCGGCGCGCACGGCAGGCGGCCACGCGCCGGGGTTCGGCATGCCGACGCTGTCCGCCAGTTGCTCGAAGGCCAGGCAGTCCACCCACACCTGCTGCGGGTTCAGGCTCAGCCGGCCAAGTTCCAGCAGCACCGCGTCGTCATGGCCCAGCAGCTTGCGCAGACGGTGCAAAGCCACCGTTAGCGCGGCATGCGCCTTGTCGCCTTCGAGTTCGCGCCACAACGCAAAGGCCACCGTGCCCACCGACACCTCGACGCCACTGGATGCGATGACGAAGAGCAGCAGTTCCAGCGGCTTCTTCGCCACCTTGCCCTTGAAGGCCAGCGTCTGGCCGTCGATCTCGATGCGCAGGCCACCCAGCGTGCGCACGCGAATCGGCCAAGGCCACTCTGCCAGGTCGGGCCGCACGGCCGCCAGGCCGCGCGTGGCGATGACTTCGCGCACGAAGCTGGCTTCGATGCCGCGCTCGAGCGCCAGCGCGCACACGGCTGCAGCCACGGCCGGCGTGGCGCGGAAGAAGTTGAGCCAGGCCAGTTCACGCGCGATCTGCAGGCCACTGGCGAGTTGCGCCGTGGCTTCGTTCTGGCTCTGCGCGCCATCGGCTGCCGCGTGGTGCAGCGCACGCGCCAGGTGCGCCAGGCAGGCGCAGAAACGCGCCTGCGAACCACTGGCCGCGCGGCCCGCACGTTCAAAGAAAGGCAGCGCCTGCAGGTAGGCGCCTTGCGCCATCTGCACCTGCCCTTCCTGCATCACCGTCACGCCCATCCAGCGTTCGGGCAATTGGCTCGCGCTGGCCAGGCGCAGGGCCAGCCGGGCGTGGGTCAAGGCCTGAAGGTGGCGGCCGTCGAGCAGGTCCAGGCGCGAATGCAACAGATGCCACCAGCCTGCGGGACGAGGCGCGCGCGGGTCCAGCAGCGGCTCGGCGCGTTTCAGCGCGCTGCGGCCAGCGTCGGCATGGCCGGCGCCGAGCGCGATCTGCGCGTCCAGCAGCAGCAGCTTGAGTTCGATCACCGGCAGAGGCGGCGGCCCGGCGCAAAGCCGCCGCTGGCGCAACGCGTCGGCGTGCGACGGCGCTTCGCACTGGTAGAGCGACTGCACGACGAGGTGGAAGCCTTCGTCGGCCAGCCGTGCACCCACGGCCGGGTCGGCCAGCAGCGGGCGCAGGGCCAGCTCGAGCCACAACACGCCGGCCAGGTCCATGCCGATGTGGTGGTAGCCCAAAGCAGTCAGTCCGGCGCAGCAGCGCAAACGCGCGGGGATGGTGCTGTCGGCCAGCGCGGCCGTGAGCGTCGCCGCACGCGCCGCCAGTTCGGGCGCGTCCAGCGCGTGGAAGCCGCCGGCCATCAGCGCGCCGGCTTCGGCCAGCAACGCATCGGCCGGGTCGGCCCAAGGTGCCAGCGCCGTGCCTGCGCTCAGCGTGGCCGCTGCTGCTTCAAAGCCGGTGTAGTCGTCGTCCGCGATGCCGATGAACACCAGCAAGGCGGCGCAGGCCAAGGCCCGGCCATTGGCGTCACCCAAGGCCTCAAAGGCTGCGGCAGCGGCGCGCAGTTCAGCACGGCCCGCGCCCACGTCCGCCAGCCCCAGCGCCAGGCCACGGCGCAGCAGCGCCATCGCCGAGTCTGTGGCGGCTTCAGTCGTAGAACGAAGCTTCACCAGGGGGCCGGGTCTTGAAACGCTTGTGCACCCACAAATACTGCGCCGGGTTCAGGCGGATCTGCTGTTCAATGAAAGCGTTCATGCGCGCAGTGTCGGCTTCGGCGTCATCGGTGGGCCAGTCGGTCCACGCCGGCATGAAGGTGATTTTCCAGCCCTGGCCGCCGGGCAGTGTCTCGGCCACCACCGGCTGCACGACCATGTTCAGGCTGCGCGCCAGCCGCGACGGCGCCAGCAGCGTCGCGGCCGGGTGGCCGAAGAAAGGCACGAAGGCGGCGTCGCGCAGGCCGAAGTCCATGTCGGACGGGTTGAAGAATGCACGGCCGCGTTTGATGGCACGCACCAGCGGCAGCGCGCTTTGCTGCCGCGTGAACATCTCAGCCGTGCCGAAGCGGTTGCGGCCGCGTTTAAGGGCGCGGTCGAACACGGCGTTGCTCTGCGCCGTGTAGACGTTGCAGACCAGGCGGGTCTGGCACAGCTGCACGGTCAGGCCCGCCACATCGACCGCCAGGAAGTGCGGCACCAGCCACATCACCGGGCGTTCACTGCGTTCGGCCAGGTGCAGGTCGCCTTCCACATGGATCAGCCGCTTCAGGCGCTCTGGCGCGGCGTACCAGAGCACGCCACGTTCCAGCAGGCTGCGCGCCAGCCACTGGAAATGCTGCCGCACCAGGGCACCGCGTTGCGCGGGGCTCATCTCCGGGAAGCACAGCTCCAGGTTGCGCAGCGCCACGCGGCGACGCTTGAGCGCCAGGCTGTGCATCAAGAGGCCCAGCCCGCGCCCCAGCAGTGCCTGCACAGCCAGCGGCGGCAGGTGCAGCAGCCACACCAGCGCGAGCAAGGCCCGCGCGCCGCCGTTTGATAGCAGCTTCACCAGCAGCGTCATCATGCGGCGGCACCCTCGGCCTGGCGCGGCTGTTTGTAGCGGTGGTAGCCCCACAGGTACTGCTCGGGCTTCTGCAGGATCACGGCTTCCATGCTGCGGTTGATGGCGGTGGCGGCCGCCTGCATCCAAGCCGTGTCGTCCAGCGTCGCCTTGTCGGGCAGGGCTTCGGCCAGCGCCTGCAGGCGCACGGTGTAGCCCGCGCCGCGCGGCAGGCGTTCGGCCCAGATCAGCAGCACAGCAGCGCCGCTTTGCTGCGCCAGCCGCGCCGCCAGCGTCATCGTGTAGGCAGGCTGACCAAAAAAAGGCGCCCACACGCCCATGCCCTCTGGCGGCACCTGGTCGGGCAGCATGCCCAGGGTCTGGCCACTGCGCAGCGCGCGCATGAGCGTGCGCACGCCCGCCAGCGTGGCTGGCGCCGTGGCGAGTGCCGGCCGCGCGCGGGCGGTCTCTTCCAGTTCACGCAACCAGGGCTGGCGCGCCGGGCGGTACAACACGGTGACAGGCTGGCGCGCGCCGAAGCGTTCTGCATAAGCCTGCGCGGCGACTTCGAAACTGCCCATGTGCGGCGTCAGCAGGATCAGGCCACGGCCCAGGTTCAACGCTTCGTCCACCAGTTCCGCGTGCTGCCAGGAGACGGGGTCGTTGATGGCCTGTTCACGCGGGCGCAACCACAGGCGTGGCAGTTCCATCAGCAGCTTGCCGGCCTCGGCCACCGAGGCCCGCCGCGACGCAGCGCCCACGCCCGCCACCTGCGCATTGGCCTTGAGCCGGCGGCGGTAACTGGGCGACGCCGCATAGGCCAGCCAGCCAAGCAGCGCACCCACCGCGTGCAAATGCCGCAGGGATCGTCGGGACAGCCAAAGCAGGGACGGCGACATGGTTCGTATAATTCGCCCATCGCCGAGTTAAAGAACAACTTGCGGGGCGATCAGCGGGGCCGGGAACACCTTTGAGGATACCGAGCACCGCCGGGCGGTTTGAAGGGACTGTTGTGGCCATGCCTCAACCCTCTGCAGCCGCTCAACAAATCCGCTAAAGCGTTCGCCGCGGCTCCAGACCTTCTGACCAGCGACGACGCCGAATCAGACTGTCAATCAACTGGAGACCACACCGTGGCGAACGACTTCCTTTTCACATCCGAATCCGTCTCTGAAGGCCACCCCGACAAGGTCGCCGACCAGATCTCGGACGCCATCCTCGACGCCATCTTCAAGCAGGACCCGCGCAGCCGCGTCGCTGCCGAGACGCTGTGCAACACCGGCCTCGTGGTGCTGGCGGGTGAAATCACCACCAACGCCCACGTCGACTACATCCAGGTTGCGCGCGACACCATCAAGCGCATCGGCTACGACAACACCGAATACGGCATCGACTACAAGGGCTGCGCGGTGATGGTCTGCTACGACAAGCAGAGCAACGACATCGCGCAGGGCGTGGACCACGCCAGTGACGACCACCTCAACACCGGCGCCGGCGACCAGGGCCTGATGTTCGGCTACGCCTGCGACGAAACGCCCGACCTGATGCCGGCGCCGATCTACTACGCACACCGCCTCGTCGAACGCCAGGCGCAACTGCGCAAGGACGGCCGCATGCCCTTCCTGCGGCCCGACGCCAAAAGCCAGGTCACGATGCGTTATGTGGACGGCAAGCCGCACAGCATCGACACCGTGGTCCTGTCCAGCCAGCACGCGCCCGAGTACAGCCTGGGCCACAAGATGACGGAGGCGTTCTACGAAGCCGTGCGTGAAGAGATCATCAAGCCTGTGCTGCCCAAGGAATGGCTGACAGCCGACACCAAGTACCTGATCAACCCCACCGGCCGCTTCGTCGTCGGCGGCCCGCAGGGTGACTGCGGCCTGACTGGCCGCAAGATCATCGTGGACACCTACGGCGGCGCCTGCCCGCACGGCGGCGGCGCTTTCAGCGGCAAAGATCCTTCCAAGGTCGACCGCTCTGCCGCCTATGCCGCGCGTTATGTGGCAAAGAACATCGTCGCCGCGGGGCTGGCCAAGCAGTGCCAGATCCAAGTGGCTTATGCCATCGGCGTGGCCAAGCCGATGAACATCACGGTGTACACCGAAGGCACCGGCGTCATCAGCGACGAGCGCCTGTCGGCCATCGTGTCCAAGGGTGACATCTTCGACCTGCGCCCCAAGGGCATCATCATGATGCTCGACCTGTTGCGGCCGATCTATGAAAAGACTGCCGCCTACGGGCACTTCGGGCGCGATGAGCCGGAGTTTTCCTGGGAACGCACGGACAAGGTGGCGGCGTTGAAGGCGGCTGCAGGGCTGTAAGGCCAGCGGGTTCTGGGGTTGATCGCTGCTCTCCGGCCTGCACCAACGGTCGCGGGGCGGGTGCACTTGCGTGCACCCGCCCGTTGCCGGTTCTCCCTGAACTTGTCGCCTTGATCGAGCCTTGCGGCCTGATGCGGATGACAGCCTTGCCTGTGTGCCGCAGCACCGGAATGCCGCTGCGTTGACGCCAATGTAGGCAAGGCGACGCCGGCCCGCGACGGCCTATGTCGCACGGCCGAAGTGACAAATTCACATCGCCACGGCAGGGCGGGCATCATCGATGCATGAGCATCCGCTATCCGACCCCCTTGGCACGCGGGCACCGTGTCTTCGTCACCGCCCCCAGCTCGGGCGTGGAGCCGGCGCTGCACGCGCGACTCGATCTCACGCTGCAGCATCTGCGCGGTCAGGGCTTCGTGGTTGAAGAGGGTGCCTGCCTGCGCCAGGAAGCGCGCAGTGCCAGCGCGCCGGCAGCCGCACGCGCGGCCGAGCTGATGCAGGCCCTGATGCGCGACGACGTCGCTGCGATCATCCCGCCCTGGGGTGGTGAACTGGCCATCGAGCTGCTGGACCGGCTGGACTGGAAAGCCCTGCAAACAGCTCGCCCCAAATGGCTGCTGGGCTACAGCGACAGCAGCACCTGGCTCGTGCCGATCACATTGCGACTGGGCTGGGCCACCGCCCACGGGCCCTGCCTGATGGACTTGGTGGGCGGACAGGGTGACGCCCTCACGCGCGGCGCGATGGGCGTGCTCGCAACCGCCCCTGACGGCCGCGTGACGCAGCGACAGTCCAGCCATTGGCAACGCCAGTGGACCGACTTTGCGCAGGTGCCCGACACGACGTACCAGCTCACCGAACGCACCGTCTGGCGCGCGCTGCACGGCCAGGACGCGCTGCGTTTCAGCGGCCGGCTGATCGGCGGCTGCATCGACACGCTGATGCACACCGCCGGCACCGCGCACGGCGATGTGGCTGCGTTCATCCAGCAGCACCGCAGCGACCGCACCGTGCTTTACCTGGAGAACTCGGGCCTGTCGCCCACCGACTGGGTGCGCGCGCTGCACCGGCTGCGCTGGGCCGGCTGGCTGGGCGACGACAGGGGCCTGGCCGGTGTGCTCATCGGCCGGTCGGCCGCGCCTGACACCAACGGTGCCGCCGAGCTGCGCTATGACGAAGCCTTGCAGTCCACGCTTGGCGCCCTGCCCTGCCCCGTGCTGGTCGACGTGGACATTGGCCACCGGCCGCCGCAGATGGTGCTGGTCAACGGTGCGGTTGCCGAGGTGCAATGGAGCCTGTCGAGCGGCGGCAGCCTGAGCCAACACTTTGTCTGAAGACGATGCCCAAATCCGTCATCACCCTCGACGCACTGCGCACACACGCCGTGGCGCGCAGCCTCTTCAAGCCGACGACGCTGCCGAAGGCCATTGCCAAATTGGGCTTCGTGCAGGCCGACCCGATCCGCGCCCCGGCGCGGGCGCAGGACCTGACGCTGCGCCACCGGGTCGCGGGTTATGCCGCCGGCGACCTGGAGCGCCGCTACGCGCGGCTGCCCATCGAGGAGGACTTCTTCATCAACTACGGCTTCCTGCCGCGCGCCACGCACCGCCTGATGCACCCGCGCATCGCGCGCACGGCGTGGCCGAAGGACCGGTGGGCGCAGGCGCAGGCGGTGCTGGACTTCGTGCGCCATCACGGCACGGTGCACCCGCGCGACGTTGACGCCCACTTCCAGCACGGCAAGACACGCAACTGGTTCGGCGGCAGCAGCAACGCCAGCACGCAGTTGCTCGACGGCATGCACTACCGCGGCCTGCTGCGCATCGCCGGGCGCGAGGGCGGCGTGCGCACCTACGCCGCACGCGACGTGCACGAGGCCGCGCCCGACCCGGCCCTGGCGCTGGACGCGCTGGTCGACGTCATCGTCGGCAAGTACGCGCCGCTGCCGGCGCCTTCCATGTCGGCGCTGGTGCAACACCTGCGCCTCGCGGCGCCGCAGTGGGCCGACGCGCGCGCTTCGGCCCTGGCGCGTGCCAAGGCACGTCTGCCCCATGCCACCGTGGCGGGCGTGACCTGGTACTGGCCGGTCGATGAGGATCCGCTCAGCCGCCGCCACGCCATCGACGACACGCTGAGGCTGCTCGCGCCCTTCGACCCCGTGGTCTGGGACCGCCGGCGCTTCGAGCTGTTCTGGGGCTGGGCCTACCGCTTCGAGGCCTACACGCCAGCGCCCAAACGCGTGCGCGGCTACTACGCGCTGCCGCTGCTGTGGCAGGGCCAGGTCATCGGCTGGGGCAACGTGGGCGTTCAGGGCGGCGCGCTCCACAGTGAACTCGGCTTTGTGAATGACCGCCCGCCCCGCGAGGCAGCCTTTCGCCAGGCCTGGGACGCAGAACGAGCGCGGCTCGAGGCGTTCCTGGGCCTTTAGTCCGTTGGTCGGACGTCGCTGCGGTGCTGCCGTGTTGCCCAGCCCAGCCTTTCACGAATGACGGGCGGTCAGCACGGCGCGCGCCACTTCGGCAAAACCGTCACCCCGCTCGCCATCGGTGATGAAGACTGGCCAGACCGTCAACGCGGCGGCAAAGCGCTGCAAGTTGGCCACGCCCACCGACAGCGGGAAATGCTCGAACATCAGTTGGTCGTTGGTGGAGTCGCCGACATAGACCCACTGGTCGATCTCGGTCTGCAGGTCGCGCCCGAAGAGCCGCTGCACCATCCACAGGGCGGCAGACCACTTGTTGTGCGCGCCGAACCAGCCGTTGATATGGATCGAACTCACGGTCGCGTTCATGCCGGCGGCCCGCATGATCGACACCGCATGGTCAATTTGTGCCTGCGGCAACTGCACAAATTCGCTGTGGTCGATGGCGATGTCGGTGACGCGGCCCGCGCTGTCCTGCGCCAGAACGGCGTCGGGCACGTCGCGCAGGATCTGCCGGGCCACTGCGCGCAGGCGCAGCGTGTTGGCGTTGCGCGTGGCCGCGTCCTGAGCGTATTCGATGCGCACTTGCCCAGCTTCAGGCAACAGCGCCACGGCGCCGTTTTCCGCCACGATGGCCCGAACCGGCCAGGCCGCGGCGAAGGGCTCGCTCCAGCCCATCGGCCGGCCCGTGATGGCCACCACGGCCATGCCAGCTGCGTCCAGTGCGTGCAGCGCGGCCAGCGCCGCGGGCTCGATGGCGCCGTCTTTCGTCAGCGTGTCGTCGATGTCGGTCATGACACCGACGACCCTGCGCAGGCGGCTTGGGCTCAGCGCCGCCAGTGGCTGCGGCCGCAGTTGTGGCTGTCGGATGGGCGGCTTGTGCATTCGCCAAGTCTTGCACAGGGTTTTGCGCCGATGCGTTCCCCCCATTCGCAGGGGGTGCCGCTAGAATGAACACACTTTCCAAGGAGCGTTGCAACCTGCGTCATGCAGGCCAGGCTTGGACAAGTCTTCATTGCAACCGCGCTCACCTGCACGAATGGGCTTCGTGGGTGAGATTGAATTCCCCCCGTCTTTCATGCGCGTGCAGGTTCCATCATTTATTCGGAGCCTGAAGATGAACGCTGTTCTCAAACCCCTGCATGACCACGCCGTGGCCGACCTGTCGCTTGCCGACTGGGGCCGCAAGGAAATCAAGATTGCCGAGACCGAAATGCCCGGTCTGATGTCCATACGCGAAGAATTCGCTGCTGTGCGCCCGCTCAAAGGCGCGCGCATCACGGGCAGCCTGCACATGACGATCCAGACCGCCGTGCTGGTGGAGACCTTGCAAGCTCTCGGCGCCGACGTGCGCTGGGCCAGCTGCAACATCTACAGCACCCAAGACCACGCCGCCGCAGCGCTGGTGGTCAAGGGCACGCCGGTTTTCGCCTACAAGGGCGAAAACCTCACCGACTACTGGGACTACACCCACCGCATCTTTGAGTTCGGCGCCAAGGGCGGCGTGCACGAAGGCCCGAACATGATCCTGGACGACGGCGGCGACGCCACGCTCCTGATGCACCTGGGCAAGAAGGCCGAGACCGACCCGTCGGTGCTGGACAAGCCGGGCAGCGAAGAAGAAACCATCCTCTTCGCCGCCATCAAGGCCAAGCTGGCCGTGGACGCCACCTGGTACAGCCGCAAGGGCGCGCAGATCATCGGCGTGACCGAAGAGACAACGACTGGCGTGCACCGCCTGAACGAGATGTCGGCCAAGGGCGCGCTGATGTTCCGCGCCATCAACGTCAACGACAGCGTCACGAAGAGCAAGTTCGACAACCTGTACGGCTGCCGTGAGTCGTTGGTGGATGCGGTCAAACGCGCCACCGACGTGATGATCGCCGGCAAGGTGGCGGTCGTGGCCGGTTACGGCGACGTGGGCAAGGGTTCGGCGCAAGCATTGCGTGCGCTGTCGGCCCAAGTCTGGGTGACGGAGATCGACCCCATCAACGCCCTGCAGGCCGCGATGGAAGGCTACAAGGTCGTGACCATGGAATACGCTGCCGACAAGGCCGACATCTTCGTGTCCGCCACCGGCAACTTGAGCGTCATCACGCGCAAGCACATGGAAGCGATGAAGGACCAGGCCATCGTCTGCAACATCGGTCACTTCGACAACGAGATCGACGTCTCCAGCCTGTCGGATCTGGTGTGGGACGAGATCAAGCCGCAGGTGGACCACGTGGTGTTCCCCGACGGCAAGAAGATCATCATGCTGGCCAAGGGCCGCCTCGTGAACCTGGGCTGCGGCACGGGCCACCCCAGCTTTGTGATGAGCACATCCTTTGCCAACCAGACCATCGCCCAGATCGAACTCTTCACCCGCAGCGATGCGTACCAGGTGGGCAAGGTCTATGTGCTGCCCAAGCACCTGGACGAGAAGGTGGCGCGCCTGCACTTGAAGAAGGTTGGCGCCGTGCTGACCGAGCTGAGCGACGCGCAAGCGGCGTACATCGGCGTCAGCAAGGCCGGCCCGTACAAGGCCGACACCTACCGGTACTGATCGCCAGCGGCCGCTCGCAGGCGGCCGCTAGCCAAGGACCTCTTGCCGGCGGGACACCATGGCGCCAAAACGGCGCCATGGTGTCACTTTGGAGCCGACCATGCTGGACACCATCGTCAGCGGCAGCCGTGTTGGTGAAGCGCCCTTGCTCACGCGCGACCGGGCGCACGACCGTGCCGTGGCGCGCGAGATCGACTTCGACAACCGGCAGGCCGATGGCAGAGCAGCAGCGCGCGGCGCGGGCGGCGCGCAATGCACACCTCGGCACGCCCGCCACGCCCTCGCCGTTGTATTTTCTGGACACCCACATCCTCATCTACGCCACCTCCCAAGCCGCCGACCGGGCCCGCAGTTCGAGCCCCAACCCACCTGATTCAGCGCTGAATTCACCATGACCCAAGATGTCCCCATCAGCTTCGAGTTCTTCCCGCCCAACACCCCCGTCGGCAGCGAAAAGCTGAAGACCGTGGTGCAGGACCTGGCGGCCGTGAAGCCGGAATTTTTCAGCGTCACCTACGGCGCCGGCGGGGCCACGCGCGACAAGACGCTGGCTACCGTGCGCGATATCGCAGCGCTGGGCCACGAGGCAGCGCCGCACCTGTCGTGCGTGGGCAGCACGGCCGAGGGCATCTCTGAAATCCTGGCCACCTACCGCGCGCAGGGCATCCGTCGCCTGGTGGCGCTGCGCGGGGATCTGCCCAGCGGCACGGCAACAGCAGGCGAATTCCGCTACGCCTGTGACCTCATCGAATTTATCCGCAAGACGCAGGGCAGCGACTGGTTCATCGAAGTCGCGGCCTACCCCGAATACCATCCACAACAGCGTTATGCCAGGCGCGACCTGGAGCACTTTGCGCAGAAGGTCAAGGCGGGTGCCGATTCAGCGATCACGCAGTTCTTCTTCAACCCCGACGCCTACTTCCACTTCGTCGACGAGGTGCGCAAGCTGGGTGTCACGGTGCCCATCGTGCCGGGCATCATGCCGATCCACAACTACGCCAAGATCGCGCAATTTGCGGCCCGCGACGGCATCGAGATTCCGCGCTGGGTGGCGCTGAAGATGGAAGGCTACCTGGACGATGCAGCCTCGGTGCGTGCCTTCGGTGTCGAGGTGGTGGCGCGGCTGTGCGAACGGCTGGTGGCCGGGGGCGCGCCCGGCATCCACTTCTACACGCTCAACCAGAGCGCGCTGTCGCTGGACGTGTGCCGCAAGCTCGGCTGGCTTGTCTAGTCAAGCCGCTGGCTTGGGCGGTGCAGCCCAGGCCAGCCCTTCGTCGCACAGCATCGCGTCCAGCGGCACATCGTGCGGCTCGGGTGTGAGCCAGGGCACGAAGCCATGTGAATAGGCCAGGCCCACCGTGGTGGGCCGGGGTGCCAGAGTGGCCAGCGTGCGGTCGTAGAAACCGCCGCCGTAACCCAGCCGCACACCGTTCGGGCCGTAGCCCACACACGGCACCAGCAGCAGCGTGGGATGGAATGCGGGGGTGTCCTTGGGCTTGGGGATGCCGTAAGCGTCCTCTTCCATCTCGCAGCCCGGAAACCACATGTGAAAGCTCAGGCGCTTGGTGGCCTTGTCGATCACCGGCAGGCCGATGCAGCGCTCTTCATCCGCCTCGGCCCAGCGGTACAGCGCCGGCAGCGCGTCGAATTCACCCTTGATCGGCCAGTAGGCGCCCACCGCCTTGTCGGCGCGGCCCATCAGCCAGACGCGCAGCACCTCTTGCAGGTGCATGGCGCGCTGGTGGCGGTCGATCAGCGTCTGGCGCTCGGCCTGCAACTGGCGGCGCAGCATGGCCTTGTCCTGGGACGGCACGAAGGAAGGCGGTTTCAACGGCATCGACAGGGCCTTGCGGGAGGTGGCTCTGGCCGCATCAGGTTCAAGACGATGCAGCGGCGGAGCGTTATTGTCGCGCCATGGCCGCGCCGACCCCGCCCTTCGTCATCCACTGCACCGAACTGCTGGCGCCGCTGGGTGCCGTGCGCGTCAAGCGCATGTTTGGCGGCTGGGGGCTGTATGCCGACGAGGTCTTCGTCGCCCTCATCGGTGGCGACCGCCTGTATCTGAAGACCAGCGCGGCGACGCGGCCGGACTTTGAAGCCGCAGGTTGCGAGCCCTTCATCTTTGACAGCAAAACCGGCGCCATCGCGATGGGCTACTGGTCGGCCCCAGCCGACGCGATGGACTCACAGGCGCTGATGGAGCCCTGGGCGCGGCGGGCGCTGCAAGCGGCGCTTGCCGCCCGAGCACTCAAGCCCAGGCCCGGCCCAAGTGCACGGCAGCCCGCCAAGCCTGCGCCCAGGAAGCGCCAGTCCGCGGCTTGATGCGCGACGGCGCCGCCTGCAGCAGCGTCACCCGCGCCATCGGCGAAGCCTCCACCACCCATTCGCTGCCCGCGGGCAGGGTGTGGCTCTGGCCTGCATCAAGCCACACGTCGTCGGGTGTGCCAGCGTCGCACTGGCGTGTCAGCCAGACGCGGCCTTCGTGCACCCACAGTGCGCGCGACGCGCCGTCTGCGGCCAAAGTGACGGCTTCATGGGGCGGCAGCTGCCACACGAACGGGTTGTTGCGTTGATTCGAATCTGACATGAAAGGCGGGTTCATCGCATATCTCCTGGACGCCCAGAGAGCGTAGGCAATGATCGGGTTAACCCGCCACTGCGTCCAATCAACTTTGAGCCCATGATTGATAATCAGGCGTCATGAATCCAACACGACATCGGCCACTGGCGATCGGCCCGCTGCGCACCTTTGAAGCGGTGGCGCGGCTGCTCAGCTTTCGTGCGGCGGCCGATGAATTGCACCTGACGCAGCCGGCCGTCAGCCGCCAGATCAAGGCCCTGGAAGACGAACTCGGCTCCGCGCTCTTCCTGCGCGGCACACGGCATGTCGAAATCACCGGCGCCGGCCATCAGTTGCTGCGCAACGTCGAGCCACTGCTGGTGCGCCTGGACGGCACGGTGCGCCAGATCCGCAGCGCGCAGCGGCGCCAGCCCGTGGCGGTGACCACCTTCGCGTCTTTCGCGTCGATGTGGCTGCTGCCGCGTCTGCAGGCCTTCCAGGTCGAGCACCCGCAAGCCGACATCCGCATCTCGGCCAATGACAACATGGCCGAGTTCGACGACCCCGAGATCGACCTCGCACTGCGCCACTGCCACCCCGACGACGCACCGCCGGGCTCGGTGCGGCTGTTCGACGAGGTGCTCACGCCCGTCGCCAGCCCGGCCCTGCTGCAGCGCTTGCCGCTGAAGAGCGCGACCGACCTGGCGCGGCACACGCTGCTGGAAGAAGACGACCACAAACCCAGCGCCGAATACGTCAGCTGGCAGCACTGGCTGCGCATGCACGCGCCGCAGCGGCTGGAACCGCGCAGTTGGCTGCATTTGAACTTCACCTACCAACGCATCCAGGCCGCCCTGGCCGGCCAGGGCGTGGCGCTGGCGCGTGTGCCGCTGACGATCGAAGCGATCCAGAACGGCGACCTCGTCGAACCCTTTGGCGAGGCGGGCCGCATCGTCTCGCCTTTTGCCTACTGGCTGGTGCGCTGGCCGCAGCGTCAGCAGCGGCCGGTGTTGGCGGCATTTGAAGACTGGCTGCTGGCGCAAGCCGACGAGACCCGCGCTGCCGTGCGTGCGGTCACGCCAGGTTGATGGGCCTGCCCACCCACTTCCGCCGGGTCAGTGCCCCTTTCCGCTAAATTCGACCCCATGCTGAAGCCCAGGATCTATCTCACCGCCCTGCTGGCCGCCTGGCTTGTTGCCTGGCTTGGCCCGGCAGCCGCACAAAGCGGTGACGACACCGTGCTGCAGGCCCGCGAGGCGCTGCGCAAGAAGGACGCCGTGCAACTGGCTGCGGCGCGGCAGACCGTCAACCGCCTGGGCCACCCGCTGGCGCCGTGGGTCGAATACTGGGAGCTGGGCAACCGGCTCAGCGAAGCCCAACAACCCGAGCTGGAAGCCTTCTACGTCCGCTGGCCCGGCAGCTATGTCGAAGACCGCCTGCGCAATGACTGGCTGCTGGAACTGGCCAGGCGCCGCGACTGGGTGAACTTCCGCGTCGACTTCCCGCGCTTTCGCATGAACGACGACCGCGACGTCACCTGCTACGCGCTGCTGACGCAGCACCTGGACGGCCAGGACGTGCGCAACGCCGGCCGCGCCGCCTGGTACGCCCAGAAAGAGCTGGACGACGCCTGCAACCTGCTGGCGCGCACGCTGCGCGATGCCAAACAACTCAGCGACGCCGACATCTGGCAGGAAGCGCGGTTGTCGGTGGAGGCCAACCGTCCACGCGCCGCCAAGGCCGCTGCGGCGATGGTGCGGCCGGGGCTGGACGCGGCAGTGGGCGAGATCTTCGAGAACCCGGTGCGCTACCTGACGCGCCGCGCCCACACCGGCACCGTCAACGGCATGGAGCTCGACCTGCTGGCGCTGATGCGCATGGCCGCCAGCGACCCCGAGTACACCGCCAGCCAGCTCGACGCCAAGTGGCAAGCCGAGTTGCCGGTGGCCATGGCCGCCACGGCCTGGGCCCACGTCGCCAAACAGGCCGCGCTCAAACAGGGGCCGGCTGCCAACGACTACGCGCGCAAGGCCTGGCAGTTGTGGGACAGCGCGCACAAGCCCGGCATGCAGCCGCCCTGGAGTGACGAACTTCTGGCCTGGCATGTGCGCGCCGCGCTGCGCACCCCCGCCAAGGACAAACAGCGCTGGACGCTGGTGCAGCGCGCCGTCGAAGCCATGAGCGGGTCCGAGCAGAAGGACAGCAGCTGGGTGTACTGGAAGGCGCGGGCCGACGCGGCGCGCGCGCCGGCCGGGCCTGAAGGCGACGCCGCGCGCGCCGCGTCGCGCCAGGCCCTGGAGTCGATCGCGCCGCAGCTTGGCTTCTACGGCAAGCTGGCGCTGGAAGAAACCGGCGGCCGCGTCGCGCTGCCGCCTGCGCCCGTGCCGCTCAGTGCCACCGAGCGCGAAGCCCCGCGCAACCAGGCCGGCTTCAACCGCGCGCTGCAGCTGATCGCGCTGGGGCTGCGGTCTGAGGGCGTGCGCGAATGGAACTTCATGCTGCGCGGCCTGGACGACCGCGGCCTGATCGCTGCGGCGCAACTGGCCTGCGACCGCGAAGTCTGGGACCGCTGCATCAACACCAGTGAGCGCACGCGCACCGACGTGGTCATGGCGCAGCGTTTCCCTACCCCGCACCGCGAGCTGATCGAAACCAAGGCGCGCCAGGCCGGGCTGGAGCCGGCCGTGGTCTTCGGCCTCATCCGCCAGGAATCGCGCTTCATTGGCGACGCGCGTTCCAGCGTTGGCGCATCGGGCTTGATGCAGCTGATGCCCGCCACCGCACGCTGGACCGCGAAGCAGGTGGGCCTGGCCTTCACGCCGCAGATGATCACCGACCGCGATGTCAACCTGCAGCTGGGCGCGGCCTACCTGAAGCGCGTGCTTGACGACTTCGACGGCTCGCTGGCGATGGCCACCGCCGCCTACAACGCCGGCCCGGGCCGGCCGCGCCGCTGGCGCGAAGGCAGCACGATGGAGCCGGCCGCCTGGGCCGAGAGCATCCCCTTCAACGAGACGCGCGACTACGTCAAGAAAGTGCTGTCCAACTCGGTCTATTACGCCGCCGTGCTGGGCCAGACGGTGCCGACCTTGAAGTCGCGCCTGGGCCGGCCCATCGGCCCGCGCGAGCCCGGTACGCCCGCACCGGACAAAGAGATCCCTTGAAAAAATGACCCGAATCCTTGTCCTCGGCGGCACCGGCTTTGTCGGCCGCGCGGTCTGCGAAAAACTCAGTGAACACAGCAGTTCCGACCGCATCATCGTGCCGACGCGGCGCGAACCGCGTGGCAACGGGGTGCGGCTGCTGCCGACGGTGGATCTGATGATTGGCGATGTCAACCACCCGGGCACGCTGGCGCGCATGGTGTCGGGCAGTGACGTCGTGGTCAACCTAGTGGCCATCCTGCACGGCAGCCGCGCGCAGTTTGAGCGGGCGCACGTGGCCTTGCCGCAGCAGCTGGTGCAGGCCTGCAAGGCGGCCGGGGTGCGGCGCGTGGTGCATGTCAGCGCACTGGGGGTGGGTGCCGACGCACCGTCGGACTACCTGCGCAGCAAGACCGCAGGCGAAGCCGTGCTCATGCAGTCCGGGCTTGATGTGACGGTGCTGCGGCCGTCGGTGATCTTCGGCGCACACGACCACTTCATCAACCTCTTCGCCACCCTGCAGTCGTTGGCACCGGTGCTGCCGCTGGCCGGCAGCGGCGCGCGCTTCCAGCCGGTGTGGGTGGAAGACGTGGCGGCCGCCATCGTGCGCTGCATCGATTCAAATGCCACCATCGGCAAGACCTATGAATGCGCCGGGCCGCAGGTCTACACGCTGTCGGAAATCGTACGCCTGGCCGGGCGCTGGTCCGGGCACGAAAGGCCGCAGATTCCGCTGCCGGCGTGGGCCGGCAAGCTGCAGGCGACCGCGATGGAACTGCTGCCCGGCACGCCGCTGATGTCGCGCGACAACGTCGCGTCGATGAGCGTGCCCAACATCGCCACGGGCACGCTGCCGGGCTTGCGCGATCTGGGCATCACCCCGGCTGCGCTGGAAGCCGTGGCGCCGGGCTACCTGGGCGACCTCTTCGTGCGGCCGGACCTGGACCGTTACCGCGCGGGCGCTGGCCGGTCCTGAGCTGATGCGCAGCCCGCATGGCTGCCATCCGCATTGCGCATCAACGGCCATCCGCGCCGGCCGTGGCATGCGCAGCCTCATTCAACGGAGCCTGCGATGCAACTCGTGATCGGCAACAAGAACTACTCGTCCTGGTCGATGCGGCCCTGGGTGCTGATGAAGCAGCTGGGCATCCCCTTCGAAGAAGTGAATCTGCGCCTTGACCTCGAAGAAGGCTCGGCCTTTCGCCAAGGTGTTGCGCTATACAGCCCGGCGCGCACGGTGCCTGTGCTGGTGGACGAAGGTATTGCGGTCTGGGACACGCTGGCCATCACCGAATACCTGGCCGAAAAACACCCCGCCGTGTGGCCCGCCCAGCGGCAACACCGCGCCCGCGCGCGCAGCCTGGCGGCCGAGATGCACGCCGGCTTTGGCGCGCTGCGCAGCCACTGCCCCATGAACATCGAAGCCAGGCTGCCGGACGTCGGCGCGCGCATCTGGGCCGAGCAGCCGGCTGTGCAGCGCGATGTGGCGCGCATCGAGGCTGCGTTTGCGGACGCACTCGCGGCCAGCGGGGGCCCCTTCCTCTTTGGCGACTTCTGCGCCGCCGACGCCTTCTATGCACCCGTTTGCACGCGGCTCTTGACCTACGCGCTGCCGGTGTCAGACACGACACGCGACTACCTTCAACGTGTGGTGGCAGCAGCCGGCGTGGCGGCGTGGATCCGCGACGCGCTGGCCGAGCACGACTTCATCGACTTCGACGAGCCGTATCGAAAGAGTCGATGACGGCACAGTTCTACGTCGTCGGCGGCGCGGTGCGCGACGCCTTGCTGGGCCTGCCGCAAAGTGACCGCGACTGGGTCGTCGTCGGCGCCACGCCGCAGCAGCTGCTGGACCTGGGCTACCGGCCTGTCGGCAAGGACTTCCCGGTCTTCCTGCACCCGGACACGCACGAAGAAGTGGCGCTGGCGCGCACCGAACGCAAGACCGGCCCCGGCTACAAGGGCTTCAGCTTCCACGCCGCGCCCGACGTGACGCTGGAAGAGGACCTGGCGCGCCGCGACCTCACGGTCAACGCCATCGCCCAGGCCGAAGACGGCACGCTGATCGACCCTTTTGGTGGCCAGGCCGACTTGCAAGCGCGAGTGCTGCGGCATGTGTCAGCCGCCTTCGTCGAAGACCCCGTGCGGCTGCTGCGGCTGGCGCGCCTGGCAGCGCGTTTCCCCGACTTCACGGTGGCGCCGGAGACGATGGCGCTGCTGCGCCAGATGGTGGCGGACGGCGAAGTCGATGCGCTGGTGCCTGAACGCGTGTGGCAGGAACTGTCCCGCGGCCTCATGGCGCCCAAACCCAGCCGCATGGTTGAAGTGCTGCAGGAATGCGGTGCCTTGGCCCGACTCATGCCGGTAGATGGTTGCGACTGGACAGGCGGCGCTGCGGCCGCTTGAAAGGACCTTGCTCGGTGCTCAGGCCCGACGACGCTGCTGAGCGTCGGTGGAACTTACACCGGCCGCAGCGGCACGCTGCCAAAGTACGGTAAGTGATTGTTTTTACTTGGGTTTTCCGAACTGGTTCAGTTTGTGCGGCGAGTAGCTCGCATCGACAGAATTCACCCAACGACACATCGGACCGGAGTAAAAATGTTGAAACTCTTGAAGACATCTGCACTAGGCCTCGCAGTAGCCGCAGCGAGCATGTCTGCAACTGCAGGCCCCGTCATCCTGGGCGGTGACGACCTGACCGATCACGGCTCTCGATCTGCTGGCGGTGCAAACCTGGAAGGCTGGCTCTACATCGAAAAGGCCGTCAGCAATGTGCTGTCAGGCGTAACCCGCGCCGGTGCTATCACCACTGACATCGTGGCTTTGGGTTCTGCGGCCAACCCGGCATTCATCGCGTCCAACGCTGGCGGTGCCATTGGTTCTGCTGCCCAGGTTCTGGGCAAGTCGGTGACGTACGTTGATGGCGCGGCTGCCATTGATGCTTTCTTCGTTGCACTCGCGGCCGGCACCATCAATCCCGGCATGCTCTGGATGGCCGGAACCGGCGCCAGCAACGATCTGGACAGCTCGGAAGGTCTGAGCCTCACCGCCAACGCAGCAGCCATCAATGCCTTTGGCGTGTCGGGTGGCGGCATCATGGCCCACGGCTCAGGTGTGGCGGCCTACGGATGGTTGTCTGCACTGCTACCTACAATCACAGAAGTCGGTCAGTGTGACTCGGATGGCGCAACGCTCACGGCGGCTGGGCAGGCTGCCTTCCCGGGTCTGAGCAACAACGACGTCAACCAAAACGCAGGACCTTGCCATTCCAGCTTCATCGGCAATTTCGGTGGCCTGCAAACGCTCGCGTTGGACGGTCAGGGACGCAGCTACATCATCGGTGGCGGAGCCGGCACCATCATCCAGTGTGGCCAGCCCGGCCAGCCGCCCTGCCCGCCCACTGGCGTGCCTGAACCTGGCAGCTTGCCGCTGGTGGTCTTGGCTGCAATGGGACTCGCACTGCCAGGACTTCGGCGCCTGCGCGGTGACAAGTCTGCTGCAAAGCGGGCCTGATCGATCAGACATGCCTTGCCCGCACGACACGGGCACCTGAAAGAAGGGACTCTGCGAGTCCCTTTTTCTTTTGTTGGAACGCAGAAACTACAGCTTGGCCGAACACACGGTCGCAGCGAAGCCTTTGCAGACAACACCCTTGGCGCGATCTCTTTGAGCATCCTCCCTCCAACCACCCCCCTACCGCGACTGCAATCTGCGCAGCCTGCGGCCTTGCGGAAGGTCTGCAGGCTGCTGGACGCAGCGGCGCGAGTAGCGTCACCACTGGAACTGCGGTTTGGTTGCTTGATGCACGCAGCGTCTGAGGGACACCCGCATCCAGAATTGCAGGTGGAGCGCCTATGTCAGCGCTGGAAGGTGCCCATCCATTGCCGCGAATTTGCAATGTTGCTAATCAATTTTGGGCGACAGGCGGACGAGTCGCCATACACAACGGCCGCAGATGTCATGGCCCTGCTGCAGGCATGCGATGCGGTGCGCCGCCCAGAGCGCATGAAATTGCTCCTGGATGCTTGCGAGTTGCGCGCGCTTGCGCAGGGCGCGCAGGGCTACCCTGCAAAACCCTTGATGCTGCGTTGCCTTGAAGCTGCCCTCTCCGTGAACGCAGCGGCAGTGGCTGGTGAAGCCGTGCGCAACGGGCTCCGAGGCGCAGAAATCGGCGCAGCCGTGCACGAAGCCAGGCGCTTGGCCGTCGGATTCGCCAAATTGCGAGGCGAAGGCCCGTGAATTTGCATGGCGGCTGCGCCAGGCGGCGGGGCTGCACAGGCACTCGGCAGCCAAGCTCAGAACAACAGCCCGATCAACATCGCCAGCACGCTCAGCACCACCGAACTCGTCAACGGCACATACCAGTCACGCCCGCGCAGGCGAAAGCTGAAGTCGCCGGGCAGCTTGCCCAGGCCGATCTTGCGCAGCCAGCCTTGCAGGCCGTTGAAGAGCAAGCAGGCGAGCAGGAAGACGATGAGCCAGCGCATCGGTGGCCTAGCGCGTGCGCGTCACCTTGGACAAATGGCGCGGCGCGTCGGGGTCCCGGCCGCGGGCGCGGGCCAGTGCTTCGACCATAGGGTAAAAGGATTGCACGACCGCGATCGGATCCAGGTCTTCGTGGCCGGCGGCCGCCAGCGGCAACTCGGCACCGGCCGTGCCTGCCGGTGCCGCCAGCAGCACGCGCGCGCCCTGCTGGCGCATGTCCTGCGCCAGGGCCAGCAAGCCAGCCTGCGCCGGGCCGCGCGGCGCCAGGATCAGCAGCGGGAAGTCGGGCTGCACCAGTGCCATCGGGCCATGGCGCAGTTCGGCACCTGAAAAGGCTTCGGCCTGGATGCCGCAGGTTTCCTTGAACTTCAGCGCCGCTTCCATGGCCACCGCCATGCACAAGCCACGGCTGATGACGTAGAGGCGCTCGGCGCCTTGCAGCAGCGCCAGCGCGGCCCGCCAGTCGCAGCGGGTGGCTTGCGCCAGCGTGTCAGGCAGCTGCTGCAGCGCGGCCAGAAGTGGTGCGTCTTGCTGCCAGTGCGCTACGAGCTGGGCGCCTGCCACCAACTGTGCGATGTAGCTCTTGGTGGCGGCCACGCTGCGCTCGGGCCCGGCGTGCAGCGGCAGCAGCCATTTGCTGGCCTGCGCCAGGGGTGAATCTGCGTCGTTGACGATCGCCACCGTGCGCGCACCGCGCTGGCGGAAGGTCTGCGTGGGCAGCACGAGGTCGGGGCTCTGGCCGCTTTGTGAAAAGGCGATCGACAGCAAACCTGCGCAGTCCAGCTTGCTCGGGTACAGCGTCACCAGCGACATTGGCAGCGAGGTCACGAGCCGGCCCAGCCGCACCATCGCCAGGTAAGCCAGATAGTGCGCGGCGTGGTCGCTGCTGCCGCGCGCCACGGTCAGCACGGCCGCGGGCGGGTGCTGGCGCAGGTCAGCGGCCAGCGCCTGCAGCGCGTGGCTGTCGGACGCCAGCAGGCGCGCCACTGCGGCAGGCGCTTGCAGCGCTTCGCTGAGCATCTTCGACGGGGCGGTTGGCATGGCCGATGTTCCCATGCCGGGTGGCCCACTCACTACAGCCGGTGGCTGCGGTCACCGGCAGCAAAACCCATCGCGTCCAGCTGCAGCCCGCGCGCGAAGCCGATGACCTTGAAGAGTTCGCCCATTTCGTGCTCGGCCACCAGTTTCTGCGCCGCCACTTGCGTGCGCACATCTGCTGCCTGCATCAGCTCAGGCAGACCGCAGTTGATGAGGAACCGCGCCTGCGAGGTGTAACCCAGCACGTCCAGCCCGGCATCCTGTGCCGCCAGCGCGATGCCACTGAAATTGACGTGCGCGGTGATGTCCTTCTCGCCCACATCCATCAGCGGGTTGGCGTCGGCCAGGTGCGCGCGGTGGCACATCAGCGTGCCGCCGGTTCTTTGCGGGTGGTAGTACTCGGCTTCCGGGAAACCGTAGTCGATAAAGAAGGCCGCGCCGTGCTGCAGCCGGTCCGCCAGGCTGCGAATGAAGGCTTCGGCCTGCGGGTGGATTTCGGTCACCGTGCCGGGCACGAAGGGGCCGCGCCAGGGCGGCTGCAGGGCCGTGCTGCGGTCGGCCCACTGCAGCGCCTGATCGACACACGCCACGCCGCGTTCAAACCACGTCTCGCCGTCCCAGTGCAACAGCTGCACGGGCATCGCGTCCAGCACTTCATTGCCAACCACCACGCCGCGCATCGAGTCAGGCCAGGCGTCAAGCCACTGCAGCTTTTCCGCCCACGGCGCCAGCGTCTCCGCCTGCTTTTCGCGCAGCGCGCCGGACAGGTCGACGATGGCATAGCGCTTCACGCGCGGGCCCAGCGCGGCCAGCAACTGCGCAGCCAGCGCGCCCGAGCCGGCGCCGAACTCGAAGACCTCGTCGGCACCCGCGGCGTCCAATGCCTGCGCCACCTGCCGCGCCAACGTCTGGCCGAAGAGCGGCGACAGCTCGGGCGCGGTCACGAAGTCGCTGCCCGAAGACGGCATGGCCCCAAACTGCCGGCTGCTGCGGCTGTAGTAACCCAGGCCCGGCTCGTACAGCGCCAGCGCCATGAAACGGTCGAAAGGCAACCAGCCGCCGCTGGCCTGAATGGCCGCGAAAACGCGCTGCTGAAGGCGCGCCGATAAACTCTGTGCCCCGGTCAATGACATCGGCCGCATTGTAAGAAGCATGGATTCCAAACCCGTCGTGCTCGTCACCGGTGCCGCGCAGCGCATCGGCCGAGAGATCGCGCTTGACCTGGCCGCCCACGGCTGGCGCGTGGCCGTGCACTACCGCAACTCGGCCGCCGCCGCCGCGCAGACGGTGGCGGCGGTGCGCGAGGCCGGAGGGCAGGCGATGTCCGTCTGCGCGGATTTGTCGATCGAAGCCGAGTGCCTGGGCCTTGTGCCCGCGGTGGTGCAGGGCTTCGGTCGCATCGACGCGGTCGTCAACAACGCGTCGCTGTTCGAGTACGACGATGTCGCCAGTTTCAGCCAGGCCGCGATGGAGCGTGCCTGGCGCGCCAACACCGCGCCGGCCATCCTGCTGGCGCGCGCGCTGCACGCCCACGTCGCTGAGCCCACGGGACACCACGCCGTGATCAACCTGCTCGACCAGAAGCTCTGGAACCCGAACCCCGACTACTTCAGCTACAGCCTGAGCAAGGCCGCACTCGAAGCCGCCACGACGATGCTGGCGCAGGCGCTGGCGCCGAAGCTGCGAGTCTGCGGTGTCGCCCCCGGTGTCACGATGCTGTCTGGCGAAATGAGTGGCAGTGAGTTCGCCGCTTCGCACCGCATGACCCCGCTGCAGCGCAGTTCCACACCGCAGGACGTGGCGCGCGCCGTGCGCTTCCTGCTGGAATCCCCCGCCATCACCGGGACCACCCTGCTCGTGGATGGCGGCCAACACCTGCAGCCGCAGTCACGCGACGTGATGATCCTGGCCCGCGACAAGAAAGAAGACTGATGCACAGCCTGCTCACCAACCCCCAACTGCAGGACTGCCGCCGCCTCTTCCTGCGCGACTACGAAGTCTGGATCAACATCGGCGTGCACGACTTCGAGAAGAAGGGCGAACAGCGCGTGCGCATCAACGTCGATCTCTTCGTGCCGCTGGCGCAGTCCACCCCGCACGCCGACAAGCTCGACGAAGTGCTGGACTACGACTTCATCCGCCGCGAGATCATGGCCCGCGTGGCGCAGGGCCACGTGCACCTGCAGGAAACGCTGGCCGACGACGTGCTGCAGCGCATGCTGGCGCACCCGATGGTGCGCGCCGCGCGTGTGTCCACCGAAAAACCCGACGTCTATCCTGACTGCGACGCCGTCGGCGTCGAAGTCTTCGGCATCAAACCCGCCTGAACATGAACGCACCTGGTGATGGAACGGCCGCCATGGCATTGGCCGTCAAGAAGGCCGCCTTCGAGGCCAACAAGCTCGGCAAGCGCCTGCACCGCGAGGTGGGCCAGGCGATTGCCGACTTCAACATGATCGAAGCCGGAGACAAGATCATGGTCTGCTTGTCGGGCGGCAAGGACAGCTACGCAATGCTGGACATCCTGCTGTCGCTGCGCGAACGCGCGCCGATTCCCTTTGAGCTGATCGCCGTCAACCTCGACCAGAAACAACCCGGCTTCCCGGCCGATGTGCTGCCCGCCTACCTGAAGAGCCGCGGCGTGCCCTTCCACATCGAAGAGCGGGACACGTATTCGGTGGTCAAGCGCGTGATCCCCGAAGGCAAGACGATGTGCAGCCTGTGTTCGCGGCTGCGGCGCGGCATCCTGTACCGCGTGGCACGCGAGCTGGGCGCAACGAAGATTGCGCTCGGGCACCACCGCGACGACATGGTGGTGACGCTGCTGATGAACATGTTCTTCGGCAGCCGGCTCAAGGGCATGCCGGCCAAGCTGGTCAGCGACAACGGGCAGCACGTCGTCATCCGGCCACTGGCCTACGTGGCTGAAAGAAGCCTGGAGCGCTGGGCCGAACACCGCCAGTTCCCGATCATCCCCTGCACGCTGTGCGGCAGCCAGACCACGCTGCAGCGGGTGCAGGTCAAGAAGATGATCCACGAATGGGAGCGCCAGTACCCCGGGCGCATCGACAACATGCTCACCGCCATGGGCAAGGTCGTGCCTTCGCACCTGATGGACCGGAAACTCTTTCCCTTCAGCACGCTCAAAGCCACTGGGCTGCCGGTTGCCGATGGCGACGTGGCCTTTGACGAAGAGCCTTGCGCACCGCCCGCTGCCGCTGTGCATCTGCACCGCAGTGCTTCGACCGACCGAGAGGACTGAACCATGAAAACCACCTTGACCCTGCTGCTGGCTGCCGCCGCGCTGAGCGGATGCGCCGCGCTCAACAGCGTGACCAGCGACGTCTCCAGCTTTGGCGAATGGCCCGCGGCGCGCAAAGCCGGCACATTCGCCTTCGAACGCCTGCCCTCGCAGCAGGCCCGCGCTGCCGAGACCGATGCTCTTGAAGCCGCCGCACGCCCCGCGCTGCAGAAAGCCGGCTTCACTGCGGTCGCGGCCGGCGCCGAGCCCGATGTGCTGGTGCAGGTGGGCTCACGCGTCGGTCGCACCGAACCGACCTGGGCCGCGCCGATCTGGTGGGGCGGCAGCTTTGGCTACTACCGCCACGGCCCGTGGGTGGGCCCGCGCTGGGGCCTGAACTTCCAGTACGACGCGCTGCGCTATGACCGCGAAGTGGCGGTGCTGATCCGTGACCGCAGCAGCGGCAAACCGCTCTTCGAAGCGCGCGCCAGCAACGAAGGCAACGCATCCAGCGCCAGCAGCACCACGCTGGCGGCGATGTTTGAAGCCGCGATGCTCGACTTCCCGCGCCTGGGCATGAACCCGCGCCGCGTGTCGGTGCCGTTGGCGACGCCCTGAACGTGCGCTGAAGGTCTAACCCGCGGGCGCCACCAGCGACTTGAGATCGTCTTCCCAGCCCTTCAGGTTGTCACGCGCTTTTTGCCGTTGTGCGGGCGTGGTGGCGTTGTGGATCTGGGATGCCAGCGCACAGTTGTAGTCGGTGAGCCTGGTCTGGTAGGCGCGGTACTCGGCATTCGGCGAGCGCTCCGTGCGCTGCACCAACGCCCGCAGCGCGGCGATGCGCTGGTCACGGTCTGCGCGCTCAGCCACCAGGCGCTTCAGCACCTGCAAGGTGTCGCGCTGGCGGCGCTGGCGGTCCGCCATCCACAGCTCCGGGTTGAATTGCGAAGCCGCCACGCCCGCAGAGATGACCCGCAGTTGCGCGTCGTCCAGGCCGCCGTAGATGCGCTCGGCGCGCTCAACGGCGCGTTTGAGCGATTCGCGCTGCCGCTCGGCCGCGTCGGCCTGCAGGAAATCGGCGCGCATCTCGTCGTTGAGCTTGGCGTATTTCTGCTCCAGGTGTTTGAGCTGGGTGTCACCCATGGCGGGCACCAGGTCGGCAAAGTCCACGGTGGCACGCGCCAGTGCGGGCTGCAGCTGTTCGCGAATGCGGTCCTGCCAGCGGCACACCAGCGCCGGCGTGGCGGGCTCCAGCACCTGCTGGCGCGCGATGGCCAGCAGCGCCACATAGTCGGGCAGCTGGCTGCTACGGTGCCACTCAAACCACTGGTCCAGCGTCTGCTTGACCTGGGGCGCCTGCTCGCGGCTGAAGTCGAAATAGCCGTCGATCCACCACCAGGCCAGTTGCGGGCCGTTGGCATAACCGAGGCGGAGTGCACTGCAGCCCGTCATCGCGGGGCCCAGGGCCAACAGCAGCAATCCGATAATGAACGTTTTGATTCGAGAACTCTGCATGGCACTCAACGTCGTGATCATGGCTGCGGGCAAGGGCACCCGCATGAGGTCGGCCAGCCCGAAGGTGCTGCACCGGTTGGCGGGCACGAGCCTATTGCAGCATGTTCTGAATGCCGCTGCGCAAGTGAAGGCCGGCGAAGGGATGAACCGCACCATCGTCATCACCGGCCATGGCGCCGATGCAGTGGAAACCGCCTGTGCAGACAGCGGTGCCGTCTTTGCGCGCCAGATGCCACAGTTGGGCACTGGCCACGCCGTGCAGCAGGCGGTGCCGCAACTGGCTGACGACAACGCCATCACGCTGATCCTGAACGGCGACGTGCCGCTGATTCGCGCCGAAACTGCGGCTGCACTGGTAGCAGCCTGCGGCGGCAAGAAGCTGGCGCTGCTGACAATTGAACTGAGCGACGCCACCGGCTATGGCCGCATCGTGCGCGAGGGCAGTGCGGTGCGCGCCATCGTCGAACACAAGGACGCCAGCCCCGCGCAGCGCCAGATTCGCGAGGTTTACACCGGCATCATGGCCGCGCCCACGGCAGCGCTGAAGCGCTGGGTGATGGCGCTGAAGAACGACAACGCACAGAAAGAGTTCTACCTCACCGACATCGTCGCCATGGCGGTCGCCGAAGGCGTGCCGGTGGTGGCCGCAGCCGCCGCCAGCGACACCGAGGTGCTGGGCGTCAACAGCCCCGTGCAACTGGCCGATCTCGAGCGGCGCTTTCAGCTTCAGCAGGCCGACACCTTGATGGAAGCCGGCGTGCGCCTGGCCGACCCGGCACGTTTTGACGTGCGGGGCCATCTGCATTGCGGGCAGGATGTCGAGATCGACGTCAACTGCATCTTCGAAGGCACGGTGCACATCGAAGACGGCGCTCGCATCGGTGCCAACTGCATCGTGCGCGACGCGCACATCGGTGCGGGTGCGGTGATCCACCCCTTCACGCACATCGAAGGCGCGCGGGTTGGGCCGGGCGCGCTCATCGGCCCCTTTGCGCGGCTAAGGCCAGGTGCAGAACTGGGTGCCGAAGTCCACATCGGCAACTTCGTCGAAGTCAAGAATTCCACGCTCGCCGCCGGTGCCAAAGCCAACCACCTGGCCTACCTGGGCGATGCCACGGTGGGTGAGCGCGTCAACTTCGGCGCCGGCAGCATCACCGCCAACTACGACGGCGCCCACAAACACCGCACCATCATCGGCAACGATGTGCACGTGGGCAGCAACTGCGTGCTGGTGGCACCGGTGACGCTGGGCGACGGCGCCACCATTGGTGGTGGCAGCACGATTTCGAAGGACGTGCCGGCGGGGCAGCTGACGGTGGCACGCGCCCGTCAGGCCACGCTTGTGGGGTGGCAACGGCCGAAGAAGGCTGGGAAGAAGGGGTAGGTCTGGGCTGCGCAGTTGCGTGTTGAATGCAGCGCGGCGAAGGCGGGCCCGGGCAGGCTTGAGCGCTTCGCTGCCGGGCAGCGCCCGACGCGATGCGCAGGACTGAATCCTATTCCAGCATGCGCGAGCGCAACCAAGCCTCAAACTCCAAAGCAGGCAGCGCCGCGCACGCCAGCAAACCCTGCTGCGCATCGCAACCCTGCGCCAACAAATATTCTCGCTGCGCCACCGTCTCGACACCTTCGGCCAGCACTTGCAAACCCAGCCCATGCCCCATCTGGATGATGGCGCTCGTGATCGCCGCAGAGCCGGCGTCGCCGGGCAGGTCGACCACGAAGCTGCGGTCGATTTTCAGCCGGTCCAGCGGCAACCTCTTCAAGTGCTGCAAAGACGTGTAGCCGGTGCCGAAGTCATCGACGGCAATGCGCACACCCATCGCGCGCAATCTTGTCAGCACACTTTGCACGCCAGACAGGTTGTTTTGGTCGTGCATCAGCATGCGTTCGGTCAGCTCCAATTCAAGCATCCCACCGGTGGCACCCGCCCCCGCCAAGGCGGCTTCGATCGTGGCCACGAAGTTCGGGGCCTGGAACTGCAGCGCGCTCATGTTCACCGCCACCGGCACGGGTGCCAGCCCTTGGGTGTGCCACGACACGGCCTGCCGCAACGCGGTGGACAGCACCCATTCGCTGATCGGCAGGATCAAGCGACGCTCTTCGGCCACGGGAATGAAGTCGTCGGGATGGACCAGCCCGCGGTCCGGGTGGGCCCAGCGCACCAGCGCTTCGATGCCGATCAGCGCACCGTCGCTGACGCTCAGCTGGGGCTGGAAGTGAAGCACAAATTCGCGCTCGCGCACGGCCTGCGCCAGGCGGCTTTCCAGGGCCAGTTCCGCCGCCACCGCCTTGGCCATGTCCGGGTGGAAAAACTGCCATGCGGCGCGGCCACCGGCCTTGGCCTGGTACATCGCGGTGTCGGCATGTTTGATGAGTTCAGCAGCCTGGGTGCCGTGCTCGGGAAAGAGCGCAACGCCGATGGACGGCGTAACCGAGATCGACGCGCCCGCCACGTCCAGCGGCGCGCCAATGGCAGCCAACAGTTTGGCTGCCACTTCGGCCACCGCGGCGGGTGCGGCCGTGCCGGCCAGCAGCAGTACAAATTCGTCGCCGCCAAATCGCGCTACCAGGTCGGCTTCGCGCAGTGTGCCGATGATGCGCTGCGCCACCGTCTGCAGCAGCATGTCGCCCACCGGATGGCCCAGCGAATCGTTGACGCGCTTGAAGTGGTCGAGGTCAATGAACATCAGCGCCAGACCCTGGCCCGGCCCTTCAGGCTGCGCTTGGGCCTGCGCCAGCAGCACGCTGGCGCGCTGGATGAAGGCGACGCGGTTGGGCAGGTCTGTCAGCGCGTCGTGGTGCGCCATGTGGTGGATGCGGGCCTGGGCTTCCACGCGGTCGCGGATGTCGCGAACGATGGTCATGCGCAGGCTCTCGCCCTGGTACTGCATCGTGCGGACGATAAATTCCACCGGCACGTGCGAGCCGTCGGCGTGCACGGCCATGCTGTCGTAGCCGATCTCGGAGCCGGCCTTGATCACGTCGGCCACCTGCTGGCGGTGGCCGGGCGCGATGAAGTCCAGGGTCGATCGGCCCATCATCTGGTCCATGGTGTAACCCAGCAGCGCCATCGCCGGCGGGTTGATGTCGGTGATGAAGCCGCCCTTGTGGAAGACGATGCCTTCGGCGCTGGCGTGCATGAACTTGGCCAGCCGGTCTTCGCTGTCGCGCAACGCGGCTTCGGCGCGGCGGTGGCGCGAGATGTCGCTGATCAGCACGAAGGCACCGATGGCCACGCCTCCGTCGTCCACGTGTGGCAGCAGGTGGACTTCGATCGACCGCAACTGACCGTCGGCGCCAGGCAGCTGCCGTTCATAAAACACACTGCGCACATCGCTGACAACCCGGTCGATCTGCGGCTGGATCGCCTCTGCCGCCGTCTTGCCGATCACCTCGGCCACGGGGCGGTTGAGGATCGACTCTTCGTCGAAACCGAACATCGCCGCGTAGCCGTGGTTGGCGTAGAGGCAGCGCGTGCCCACCCGGTCGTAGTAGGCCATGGCCACCGGCACGTTGTTGCACAGGCGGCGAAACTGCGCCAGTTCGGCGCGCAGCGCGCGCAGTTCGTCAGGGGCGTCGCGGGCGGTCATGGGCGGGCGGTCATGGGCTGGTGGTCATGCGCTGGCCTACGACGTCTGTTCGGTGCGTTCGGCAACCTCGGCCGCCAGGCACAGGTCTTCCCAGGCCTTGGCCTTGTCGGGCAGGTTGCGCAGCAAGTAGGCGGGGTGGTAGGTCACCACCAAGGGCACACCTTCGTACTGGTGCACACGGCCGCGCAGCTTGCCGATGGGCTCATCACTGCGCAGCAGCGCCTGCACCGCAAAACGCCCCATGGCCAGGATGATGCGCGGCTGCAGCAGCTGGATCTGGCGCACCAGGAAAGGTTCGCACTGCGCAAGTTCTTGCGGCGTGGGGTTGCGGTTGCGCGGCGGGCGGCACTTCAGCGTGTTGGCGATGTACGCGCGCTGCGCGGGCAGCCCGTCTCCGTCTTCGGCGCGGCTCAGGCGCAGCGCTACCAGCATGCGGTCCAGCAACTGGCCGGAAGCGCCGACGAAGGGCTCGCCCTGAAGGTCTTCCTGCTCACCCGGTGCCTCGCCCACCACCAGCCAGTGGGCCTGGTGGTGGCCGACACCGAAGACGGTCTGGGTGCGGCTGTCGCACAGCGTGCAGGCACGGCAGTCGGCGACGGCGTTGCGCAGCGTGGGCCAGTCCAAGCCGTCGGCGTTGACGGTGGTGACCTGGAATTTGGGCGCGACGGGGGCGCGGACGAGCGGTGCCACGGACGGTGCGGCAGGGGTTGCTACGGAAGTTGCTGCGGAGATTGCAGCAGAACTTGCATCGACAGGCGCCGCGCGCACATTCGTCGGTGTCGCCACATCCGCCGCGCTGCCACGCTGCGGTGGTGTCCACAGCCGCAGGCCCATGGCTTGCAGCAGGCCGTGCTGGCGCTCAGTCCAGGCCATGGGTTGCCTCGGGTGGCGCGACCAGATGCAGGCTCATGACCACCGCGTCTTCACGCCCCTGTACCGCCGGGTAGTAGCCGCGCCGCAGACCCACGGCCATGAAGCCGCGCCGCAGGTAGAGCGCGCGCGCAGGTTCATTGCTGTGGCGCACTTCCAGCAACAACCGGGACAGGCCGAGGTTCAGTGCCAGCTGGTTCACGACGTCCAGCAGCAGGCTGCCGAAGCCTTGCCCCTGGTGCGCAGGTGCCACCGTCACGTTCAGCAGGTGCAGTTCATCGACACCGGGCATGGCCACGAAGTAGCCGACCAGGGCGCCGTCGCATGCCAGCACTTCGGCGTGGTAGCCGGCGGCCAGCGAATCGATGAAGTTGCCGCGCGTCCAGGGAAATCTGTAGGCGCTGGCTTCGATGGCCTGCACGGCGTGCGCGTCGCGCGCGGTCATGGCGCGGCGCGTGATGTCACGCGTGCTGTGGCGCATGTCGCGGGGCTGCAGTTGTGCGCTCATGTGCTGCTCATTTGGGGCTCATTCGGCACTCGCTGCGGCCGTGGCCAACGCCCTGACGGCCGCGCGTTCGGCCGTCGTCAGGGCGACCTTGTCACGCAGGTACAGCGGCAGCGCGTCGGCGGGGTCCACGCCGGGGGTGTCCAGCGCAGCCCATTGCGCCAGGCGCAGCAGCGCGGCGGCACGGTCGTCCTCCCGCAGCACACGTTGCCAGCCATCAGGCAGCGCCAGCCGCTCACCAAATGCCGTCAGCGCAGAGCCCGCCACCACGCCCTGTGCCGGCAGCGCAGACCAGGCCGCGGCCAGCGCCGGCAGCGTGTACAACGCCGGCGCCTGCAGCACCTGCCAGCGCCCGCCCTGCCAGCGGTAACGCGCGGCGTAGGCCTCTTCCATGCGGGCGTCCATGGCCACGGCGACATCACCGGAATCAGGCAACCGGGCTTGAAGGCGTGCGTCCTCGGCCACGATGAGCAGGCTGTCGATGGGCAGCAAGCGGCACCCAATGCCGAACCCCAGGCCCTGCGCCACGGCGCAGGCGGTACGCAGGCCGGTGAAGGCGCCCGGGCCTTGTCCAAACGCGATGGTGCGGATGTCCTGCCATCCGATGCCGGCGCGGTCCAGCAGGCTGCTCAGCAGCGGCAGCAACTGCGTGGACGCCAGTGCACCACCGGGCGCACTTTGCGTGAACGCTTCAGCGCCGGCCCGGGCGTCCACGCAGACGCCAGCGGCGATGGTTCCGGTGGCGGTATCCAGCGCCAGAACAGGCAGCAAAGGCAGCACAGGCGACGGCATGCAACGAGTTTAGCCGTGCGATCATCCACCGCATGTATCAGGCGTGTACGACCTTGCCAGGCCGGCGCGCGAGTTGCGCAGCGTCGGCGTGGCGACTGACCTTCCGGCCGCTGTTGCCGCTGTTGCCGCACTTGCCGTTGTTGCGGTTGTCGCCGTTTTTGCCACTGTTGCCGATAGGGCTGCTGATTTTGGTGGCGTGGCAACCCGCTCGGGCGGCGCAGTCCCTGCCCCCCGAAGCGTTGCAAGCGTTGCAACGTGCGGGCGTGCCGGCTGACGCGATGTCGGTGGTGGTGCACGACGCCACCACCGGGCGCAGCGTGCTGCAGTGGCAGGAACAACGCCCTGTCAATCCGGCGTCGCTGATGAAACTGCTGACCACGATGGCAGCGCTGGAGCGCCTGGGCCCGGCCTTCACCTGGGCCACGCCGGTGTGGCTGACGGGGCCGGTCAAGGACGGCGTGCTCGAAGGCTCTGTCTTCATCAAGGGCAGCGGTGACCCGAAGATGGTGCTGGAAAGGGTGTGGCTGCTGCTGCGCCGCGTGCAGCAGCAAGGCGTGCGCGAGATCCGCGGCGACATCATCCTGGACAGCAGCGCCTTCGTCGTGCCCGAGGCCGACGCCGGCAACTTCGACGGCGAACCGCTGCGGCCCTACAACGTGCGGGCGTCGGCGCTGTTGCTGAACTTCCGCTCGGTGACGTACACCTTCGTGCCCGATGAAGCCGCGGGCGTGGCGCGCGTGGCGGTGGAGCCGGCACTGGCCGGCACCTTGACCGACCGCACCGTGCCGTTGCAGAGCGGCCCTTGCGGCGACTGGCGCAGCGCGCTCAAGGCCAGTTTTGAGGTAGGCCGCACGCGTTTTGCCGGCAGTTACAACAACGCCTGCGGCGAGCTCAACTGGCCGGTGGCCGACCCGCAGCCGGGGACTTTCGATGCGCGCCTGATCGACGCACTGTGGCGCGAGATGGGTGGCCAGTTGCAGGGCAGCGTGCGCGAGGGGCTGGCGCCGCTGGAACTGAAACCCGCCTTCGAACAGCGCTCCCCCGCACTGGCCGAGTTGGTGCGCGACATCAACAAGTACAGCAACAACGTGATGGCGCAACAACTCTTCTACACGCTGGCGCTGCAGGCCAGGAAGAGCGGCCCGGCGACGCAGGACTCCGCACGCGACACACTGGCGCGCTGGCTGGCCGAGCGCACCGGCGAGCTCGGCAGTGAAGTGGTGCTGGACAACGGCTCGGGCCTGTCGCGCCAGACCCGCATCAGCGCGATGCGGCTGGCGCGGCTCTTGACGCAGAACTTCGACAGCCCGGTGATGAGCGAACTGATGTCGTCGCTGCCGATTTCAGGGCTGGACGGCACGCTGCGGCGGTCGCGCGCCAGCGCCGGCCGGGCGCACTTGAAGACCGGTTCCTTGCGCGACGTGGCCGGTGTGGCCGGCTATGTGTTGTCCAACAGCGGCCGACGTTATGTGGTGGTGGCCGTCATCAACCATGCCAATGCCAACGCGGCGCGGCCGGCGCTGGACTCGGTGGTGCAATGGGCGATGCGCGACGCGCCTGCTCGCTGAGCGATGAACGCCCAGGACATCCTCGGCTATTGCGCCGCCGCGCTCACCACCGGCTCTTTCCTGCCGCAGGCCCTGCTCACGCTGCGTACGCGCGACGTGAGCGGCATTTCATTCAGCATGTACAGCGCCTTCACCGCCGGCGTGGCGCTGTGGCTGGTGTATGGCGTGCTGCTGGGCAAGTGGCCCATCGTCGTCGCCAACGCGGTGACTCTCTGCCTGGCGGCCACGATCCTGTTTGTCAAGATCGTTGAAGAGCGCAAGCTTCAAAAACGGAAAGAAGCACCCACCGAATAGGTGATGGGCCGGAAGTCGATCGTGCTCTGCAGCACCACTGCACCGGTGGCCGTGAGGTTGCTCTTCACATCGACCTTGGCGATGCTGGCGTACAGCCCCCACTGCTTGGTCAGCGCCAAGTCCAGGCCCGCCTGCACGGCCAGTCCGGTGGAATCGGACAGGCGCGCGTCCCAGGCATAGGGTGTCTTGACGTCGGTGAACTTGGTGTAATTGATGCCCACGCCCAGATACGGCCGCAGGGTGCTTCCAGGGGCGAAGAAGTGGTAGTTGAAAAGCAGCGTGGGGGCCACGTTGCGGGCGGTCAGCACCTCACCCAGGAAGGCCACGCTGCCGGACGCAGTCGCCTTGATCTTGGGTGGTACCCCCAGCACCAGTTCAACGCCAACGTTCGGCGACAGTGCGTATTCGTAGGTCAGCAGCACCGTGGTGGCATTGCCCACCGTGGCATCGGCGCCCGGTGGAATCCCGATGCCGGTGACGCCATTGGTGCGCGAGTGTGTCTGGTAAAAAATGACCCCGCCCTTCAGGGTGGAATCTTGGGCTTGGGCCGCACCGCTGGCTGTCGCTGTTGCCACGGCCGCCAGCGCGATGATTCGAATGGTGTGTTGCATGCGAGTCTTTCGGTGTGCGGGTTTTTAGTTGGTCCAGCCGAACGAACGCAGCTGCGCCAGCACGTAGTCGCTGATGATGCGGTGGCCGCCCGGCGTCGGGTGCACGCTGTCGGCAAACTGCCAGGTGTTGACGTTGGCACCGGCGCGCAGGCCGTAGTAAGGCGCGCCCACCGTGGAATTGCAGAACAGCGACGAGCCGTCGGTCACCGCGCCGCCCGTGATGGCCGAAATAGCCGCCGCGTCGCAGGTCGGCACGGTGTTGTTGGCGATGCCGTAACGCGCCGGATTGGCGTACACGTCCTTGCCAGGCGTGTTCTGGTCGACGATCTTCACCGCCACGTCGGTCAGGCCTTCTCGCAGCCACAGGTTGAAGGTGTCCACCAATGCCGAAAGCACCGGCCTGGCAGTGGCCGGCAGCGTGCCGCCAAAAGGTGTCAGCGTGGAGTCAGGCAAGTTGAAGACAGCGACATAGCGGCCACCCTTGGCGAGGATCTCGGTCTTGACATAACCCGACAGTTCCAGGGCTGCCTTTTTCATCTCGTTCTGCGCCGCTGTCTGGGCCTGGAACAGCGCCAGGTTGGCTTGGTCGGCTGAGATGCGGCCGGCGGCGGCGTCGGTCTGGATCTGGGTGGCTGCGGCCGAGAAGGCGCCAAACTGGATGAAGGCGTCGTTGTTGCCGCCCCAGACCAGGATCAGATCGCTGGCGCGGAAGCTCGTGAAGCGCTGCAGGTGGTTGGCAATCTGCGTCTTCAGCGGCACCGTCAACGCGCCGCCACTCTTGCCGATGCCATTGGGATCGGTGACGCGTGAGCCACCCTGGCCATAGGCCGTGCAGGTGCCGGCCAGCGCAGGGTTCGCAGCCGCCGGGCAGCGCACCGACGCCGTGCCGAAGCCCACCTCAGCCGGCGTGGTGATGATGCCCAGCTGCGCCGACACGTTTTCAACCCACACCGTCGCGGTGGCGCTGTTGGCGGTGAACTTGCCGCCGAAGTACGGCGCCTGGCCGTTGCCAGTGAGCGACGTGGCCGGCGAGTAGGCGCCGACATCGGACAGGCTGTCGCCAAAGCTGACGACGGCGGTGAAGGTGCCCCTCGTCGTCGGCGCGCCGGACGGCTGGCCGCTGCCGGCGATTTCGGGCTCGCTGCCGCCGCACGCGGAAAGCAGCGCGGCGGCCAGGGCCGTCAAGGCCCAGGATCGGATGTTTTGCATGGGGGTCCCCACTGGCTTGGTCGGTGAATGTCCAGCGCCGCCACTCACTATAGAACGGTCGTTCGCTTTTCTGCGAGCGACTATACGAGTGCGGGCGCCGACAGGCCGGCCGTGGAAACCCCGGGGGGAGGGACGTCTCAGAACGGGTTGCGTTGCGCGCGTTCCAGCGCCAGCGAGGCCAGCGCACTCTGGCCGCCGGAGGCCAGGTTGGTGCCGTCGGCCCACAGGTAGCCGGAGGCGGTGGCACCCGTGACCAGGGTGGCGGTGGTGCAGGCGGGCGGCGCCGTGGCGCAGGCCGCCGTGCCCACATCGGTAAAACCGAAGCTGCCCGGCGAGCGTGCGGCGGATTGTGTGCGCAGGTCCATCTGAACCAGGCCCACGAAGCGGCCGTCCAGCAGCACCTTCACGCCCAAGCGTTCGTTGAAGGACGTGGTGAGCCGGCTGATGAGCGCAGCGCGGTCGAAACCACTGCTGGCATTGGCCAGCGCTTCGGCCCGCGCGAAGGGCGACATGCCCAGGTCGGGCAGGTTGGACACGATCACCTTGGCGCCCAGGCTGACGAGCCGATTGACGACGGCCGCCATGCGTTCACCGCGCAACCTTGCTTCTGCGATCAGGGCCGCTTCCGGCACGGCCGGGTACTGCGCGTAGAGCTCCAGCACGTCGTTGGAACCGGCAAGCACCAGGGCCAGGTCCTTGTCACGCAGGCCGCCTGCGGCTGCCCGGGCTTCAACTTGGGCCGCCACGTCCGCCACTTTGGCGCCCGCTGCAGCAGACATGAAGGCCCTGGGCACCGCCGGGGTGGTGGCGGTGTTGCATTCGGCGAAGACAAAGCCGTAGTAGCCGGCAATGAATTGCACCCACACCGGCTCCAAGTTGCAGTCGAAGGCACTGGTGGTCGCGTCAAGGCCGTTCACGCCATAACGCTTGCCGTCGCTGCGCAGCGTGCTGGACTCGTCCCCAAAGGCAAATACCCTATCGGCGATGAAGGGTTCGAATTGCGAGGTGCCGCCGCCACAGGCGGCCACCAGTGCCGCCGCGGCACACGCTGCGGCTGCGGCCACGGACAGGCGCCAGCGTCGGGCGGCCTTGCTGCTGAGGATCATCTGAACTCCGGAAAACTCGGTTGGGACGGTGCGGCGGGTGCAGCAGGTGCGGGTGCGGGCCGGGGATGGAGTGGGAGGCCTCGACTCACCGCGACGCTGCGGCACGTTGAAGGCGATCCCGCACGCCGTCCCATTCGGCACCGGGCGGCGGGCTTTCTACCCAGATGGCAGCCACACCTGCCCTGTCTAGATCGCGCAGCACGGCAAAAAGTTCATGCGCCGTGGCCGCTGCAGTCTCGGGCATGGCCCGGTGCACCCACCCCAGCGCCGTGGCAGGAATGAGGCGCGAATATACCGCGACGCCCCCTGCGCCCCCTGCGCCCCCTGCGCCCCCTGCGCCCCTGCCGGCCCCATCACCCGGTTCATCCCCTCCAGCCAGCGGCGGCGCTATGGCCAACCGCTGCAGCAGCGCCGCGCTGTCCCAGAGGCGCACGGCAGCGGTGGGCGCGTAGTGAGACGCCAGCGTGCCTGACGCACGCGGGGACGCAGCGTCGGGCGCAGCCAGCGCTGTGCCCAGCACCGCTTCAATCTGCAGCCGCGACAGCTGCCCGGGCCGCAGCACTGCGAGCTGTTCGCGCGTGCAGTCGACGATGGCCGATTCGATGCCCACCGGGCACATGCCGCCGTCCAGCACCATCAGGTCGGGGCCGAATTCCTGTTCAACATGCGCGGCCGTGGTGGGGCTGACACGCCCGAAGCGGTTGGCGCTGGGCGCTGCCACGCCGGGCACGCCCCGGCGCGCCGCTTCGGTCAGCAGCGCGCGCGCGATGGGGTGTGCCGGCAGCCGCAGACCGATGCTGTCCTGCCCACCCGCCGCCCCGGCTGCCACACCCGGGCGGCGCGGCACGATCAGCGTCAACGGACCTGGCCAGAAGGCGGCTATCAGTCGATGCGCAGCGGGGCTAAGGTTGTGGCTGAAGTGGGAGGCTGCGTCAGGCTGTGCCAGATGCACGATCAACGGGTGGTCGGCAGGCCGGCCCTTGGCGGCGAAGATGCGGGCCACGGCCGCGTCGTCATCGGCACGTGCGCCCAGGCCATAGACGGTTTCGGTCGGGAACGCGACCAGGCCGCCATCGGCCAACCGCTGCGCCGCCGCAGCGATCTGGGCGGCACCAGCGGCACCAGCGGCATCAGCGGCATCAGCAGCACGAGCGCCATGACCGGCCGAACCGTCAATCACTGGCATGGTTGATCCACCCTGGCTCAGAACGGCGACAGGCCCAGCAGCGCCGCGGCCTGGCGTGCCACCGCCTGGGCCGTGCCAGCGTCAACCGCGGTGACGGTGAGGTGGCCCATCTTGCGGCCGCGCCGTGCTTCGGCCTTGCCGTACAGATGCAATCGCGCGCCCGGCAGGGCCATCACGGCGGGCCAGTCAGGCGTGCGCGGAGCGGCACGCGCGTCGCCACCCGGCGCCCACCACAAGTCGCCCAGGAGGTTGAGCATGACAGCCGGCGAATGCTGGCGCGGCGCCACCAGCGGCAGCCCGGCGAGCGTGCGCACCTGCAAGTCAAACTGCGACACGTCGCAGGCGTCGATGCTGTAGTGGCCCGAGTTGTGCGGCCGCGGCGCCATCTCGTTGGCCACCAGCGAACCGTCGGCGAGCACGAAGAACTCGACGCACAACACGCCGACGTATTGCAGTGCCAGCGCGAGTTTTTCGGCCAGCTGCACGGCCTGCGCAGCCGTGGCCCCGTCCACGTCTGGCGCCGGCACCTGCGTCACCGCGAGCACGCCGCTGCGGTGCAGGTTTTGCTGCACCGGCAGGTGCACCACCTGGCCGTTTCGGCCGCGCGCCACGATGACGCTGATTTCCAGGCGTAGCGGCAGCCGCTGTTCCAGCAGACAAGGCACGCCACCCAGAGACGACCAGGCCGCAGCCAGGTCAGCGTGCTGCGCGACCATGGCCTGCCCTTTGCCGTCGTAACCCAAGCTCGCGGTCTTCAGGATGCCGGGCAGCAGCGCGTCCGGCACCACCGACAGTTCTGCCTCGGAGGCGATCAGCGCGTAAGGAGCGCAGGCCACACCCGCGGCCACGAAGCAGGACTTTTCGCGGGCGCGATGCTGGCAGACTTCCACCGCATCGGCCGGTGGCGACACCACGCATGACGCCGCCAGACGGCGCAGCGCTGCAGCGGGCACGTTTTCGAATTCGGTCGTCACCGCCACACAGCGGCGTGCCAGTTCATCCAGCGCAGCGGGGTCCTGATAGGCCGCCTGCAGATGACCATCTGCAGCCGCGCCCGCAGGGCTGGCGGCATCGGGTTCCAGCACCTGCACGCGAAAGCCCTGCACCTGCGCCGCATGCACAAACATGCGCCCCAACTGGCCGCCACCCAACACGCCCAAGGTGGCCGCGCCGGGCTCTGCCGGCGTCGCCGACGACAACATCGTCATTGCAGGTCCTGCGTCATCGCACGCGCTGCAGCCGTCTGCTCGGCGCGGAAAGCGTCCAGCTGCGCGCGCAAAGCGTCGTCAAGCGCCGCCAGCATCGCCACTGCAAAGAGCGCCGCATTGGCCGCGCCCGCAGCACCAATGGCAAAGGTGGCAACCGGCACGCCCTTGGGCATCTGCACGATCGAATACAAGGAGTCGATGCCACCGAGATGTTTGCTGGCCACCGGCACCCCCAGCACCGGCACCGTGGTCTTCGCCGCCAGCATGCCTGGCAGATGCGCCGCCCCCCCCGCCCCGGCAATGATCGCGCGCAGACCCCTGCCGGCAGCAGCCTGCGCGAACGCAAACATGTCGTCGGGCATGCGGTGGGCTGAGACAACACGCTTCTCAAAAGGCACCTGAAACCGGTCAAGGATTTCAGCGGCGTGGCGAAGGGTGTCCCAGTCGCTGGAGGAGCCCATGAGGAGGGCGATGGTGGGGGGAATAGGCATTGCGGTAGTTCTTCCTGTTAGATGCCTGCGATGTTCTGAGGTCTTTTGGATTGGAATACTCAACAGAAAGTCTAATTGGACGAGAACTCGGCAAACAGCTTGCACACTTTAGCCAAGAAGAGATCGTATTCATCCAGCAGTTCATCGAACTGGGCCTTGAGTTCTGTCGTTGAACCGAATCGGTCATCGATCTTCGCCAATTCAAGCAACATCCAAACTGCCACCAAACGATCGTCAACATCCAGCGACTCCAACTCTCCCGGCGGCATAGCACCAAAGCCGACGAGCGCGGCATCAAGTTGACTGACTTTCGATTCGCAGTACGCAATCTCCAGTTCAACGAGACCTTGACTAAAGTGTCCGCCAGGGTAGGGTCCTGCATTTCGGATCCGCAAGAGAAGGTCTCTTGCAGTCAGGAAGTGTCCTTCCATGATCTGCAGTCGCGCATCGCAGAGATCTATGTACGTCGAGTGGGCCTCAACTCTGGTGAGCGCCTGAAGATTCCGAGCGGAGGCGACCTCAGATCGCACAATCGACATTGCAACTGCGTCTTCGACTCCTTTGCAAATTTGGGCTCGCAACCACGCGACTCCAAAGGTAGCTCGGCTGTGTAGCAACGCATCGATGCTCGCTTGATCGCCGTCCTTAAGTGCATGGTCTCTACCGGCCATGAACCAGTACTGGCTTTGCTTCCTCATTCCGCATATTGCGAAGGCATTGAAAAGAACGATCGCACAACGCACTTGCACGTCATGAGCATCGGACGTCGCGTTCTGAAACGCCAATCTAATGGAGCTGGCCGCCAGCTCAAAGCTTGAGTCCTCAAAATACAAATGCGCCCGCCAAGCCGATGCGATCGCGATGACCTCGCGATCTCTCATGGCTTCGCCCAGCAATTGCGCCCTAGCGATTCGATCAGATGCACCAGATCCCAGTTGCTCGTAATGAAGAACGAGCCCTTCCGCGAGCATGATGAATGCGGTCACTCTTCCGCTCCGCCCGTCGCCAAACACCTGCCGAAGTTCTGCGATCTTGGCTTTTGACTCAGCGAATCGCCCTACTCGAGCCAAATAGCCGGCCTGCCTAGCGACAAGTTCGCCTCGATGTACCGGATCCACTTCTAGTAAAAGGCGTTCGTCTATTCGAACCAAAAAAGAACTCATGTCGGCGACCTCCTATTAGTTCAGCAGTCACCAGAAGGAAAAAGGCCTAGTGATAACTAGGCCTACAAGAACCAAACAGGGGCCACGGCACTCTCGCAAGCCCGTGGCCCGAGTTTCGTCAGGGCTTGTTGCCGGTCGGGAATGGCCAAGCGGCCGCCGGATTCAGCGTCGTTTTCGCTGGAGCAGGGGCAGCAGGGGCAGTGGGTGCGGCAGGAGCAGGCTTTTTGGATGCCTTCTTGGCTGCAGCCTTTTTGGTCGCCGGCTTCTTCGCCGCAGCCGCCTTCTTCGCCGGTGCAGCCTTCTTCGCCGGTGCGGCCTTCTTTGCCGCAGCCTTCTTCGCCGGTGCAGCCTTCTTCGCCGCAGCCTTCTTCGCCGGCGCAGCCTTCTTCGCCGCAGCCTTCTTGGCCGGTGCGGCCTTCTTCGCCGCAGCCTTCTTGGCCGGGGCTGCCTTCTTAGCGGCGGCCTTCTTGGCTGGTGCAGCCTTCTTTGCCGGAGCAGCCTTCTTTGCCGCGGCCTTCTTGGCCGGAGCGGCCTTCTTTGCAGTTGCCATAACGATCTCCTTGATCAAGTTACAAAAAACGCCGCGCCACGTCTGGCAGCGCGGTGATTCATCGCCCGGTGGTCTGCCGCAAGGCTTGCGCCCCTTGGCGGTCGCCCCAGTGCGATGAACGGGGTCACGAACATGGGCTTGGTCTGGTGCCAGCCTTGGTTCGTCAATCTTGATCTCTCATTCATACGCAACCGCCGGCCTGTTCGGGACAGTGGCGCGCATGTTGTGGTGCGGATGGCATGTGGCTGACAGCGTCAGTCCCACGCCAGCGCGCCGCCGGTCTGGTAGTCGATGACTCGGGTTTCGAAGAAGTTGCGTTCCTTCTTCAGGTCGATCATCTCGCTCATCCAGGGGAACGGATTTTCTTCATTCGGAAACAAGGGCTCCAAGCCGATCTGCGTGGCGCGCCGGTTGGCGATGTAGCGCAGGTAGCCCTTGAACATGTTGGCGTTGAGGCCGAGCACACCACGTGGCATGGTGTCTTCGGCATAGCGGTACTCCAGTTCAACCGCCTTCTCGAACAGCGCCTTGATCTCGGCCTTGAAGGCCGGGGTCCACAAGTGCGGGTTCTCGAGCTTGATCTGGTTGATGAGGTCGATGCCGAAGTTGCAATGCATCGACTCGTCGCGCAGGATGTACTGGTACTGCTCGGCAGCACCCGTCATCTTGTTCTGCCGACCCATCGACAGGATCTGCGTGAAGCCGACGTAGAAGAACAAACCCTCCATCAGGCAGGCAAAGACGATCAGGCTCTTCAGCAGGGTCTGGTCGGTCTCGGGCGTGCCGGTGTGGAAGTTGGGGTCCATGATCGCGTCGATGAACGGAATCAGGAATTCGTCCTTCTCGCGGATCGACGCGACCTCGTGGTACGCGTTGAAGATCTCACTCTCGTCAAGGCCGAGGCTTTCGACAATGTACTGATAGGCGTGAGTGTGAATCGCTTCTTCAAAGGCCTGGCGCAGCAGGAACTGGCGGCATTCGGGCGCCGTGACGTGGCGGTAGGTGCCCAGCACGATGTTGTTGGCGGCCAGCGAATCGGCAGTGACGAAGAAGCCGAGGTTGCGCTTGATGATGCGGCGTTCGTCATCGGTCAGGCCGTTCGGGTCCTTCCAGGTCGCGATGTCGCGCGACATGTTGACCTCGTTCGGCATCCAGTGATTCGCGCAACTGGACAGGTACTTCTCCCACGCCCACTTGTACTTGAAGGGCACGAGTTGGTTGACGTCGGTCTGGCCGTTGATGATGCGTTTGTCAGCGGCGTTGACGCGACGTGTGGCGGCAATCGGTGTGGTGCGCGGTGCTGCAAGAGGTGAAGCAAGCGGCACGGCAAGTCCCGTTGCCTTGGCCACGGCAGACGATACGGCGGCGGGTGCAAAAGCCGTGCGCGATGCGGTTGACAGCGGTGCGGTCATCGACGCAGTCATCGATGCAGTCTGCGGCGCCGCCACGGCCTCGCGCGGCGCGTTGAAAAGCGCGGGCGCCGCGGCGTGATTTGTGTTGCTTTTGACTTCGTCTTCCCAGACCAGCATGTGAGTACTTCCTATAGCTTTGAATTATCCGAGTGTTGTTGGCAAACACCAAGCACTGGTTGACATGGCGACGTTCTCGATGTTGCAGCAGCGCATCGACTGATGCGCTTCATTGAGCTGCTGCGAACACTTCATCACGCCTTTTGATCTGCCGAACGACGGGCGTGCTGACACGCACACCGACATCCCTACTGACACGCTTCGCAGTCGGGGTTGTCGATCGAACAGAACTTGATGTCCGTGGCAGGTTCTGTGGCTGCGGGTGCAGCAACTGCAGCGACACCGACACCACCGCCACCCTGCGTCGACGACACCGCGTTGTGCGAGCCCGCAGCTACCGTGGACTTTTCGGTGTAGGTGGCGCTGGTGGTGCGCAGGTAGTACGTGGTCTTCAGGCCGCGCAGCCACGCCAGCTTGTAGGTCTCATCGAGCTTGCGGCCCGATGCACCGGCCATGTAGATGTTGAGCGACTGCGCTTGGTCGATCCACTTCTGGCGCCGCGAGCCGGCTTCGATCAGCCACGTGGCGTCGACTTCAAATGCCGTGCCGTACAAGCGCTTGAGTTCTTCGGGCACGCGGTCGATGGGACGCAGCGAACCGTCGAAGTGCTTCAGGTCCATGACCATCACGTCGTCCCACAGGCCCAGTTTCTTCAGGTCGCGCACGAGGTATTCATTGACCACCGTGAACTCGCCCGACAGGTTGCTCTTGACCGACAGGTTGCCGAAACTGGGTTCGATCGAGGCGTCGACGCCGATGATGTTGCTGATGGTCGCCGTGGGGGCGATGGCCACGCAGTTGCTGTTGCGCATGCCGTGCTCGGCAATGCGCGCACGCAGCGCCGGCCAGTCGAGTGTGGCGGAGCGGTCCACCTGCACGTACTGCGCGCCGCCGCGAGCGTCGGCCAGCAGGTCGAGTGAATCCTGCGGCAGGATGCCGCGGTCCCACAGGCTGCCGCGGTAGCTGCTGTAGCGGCCCCGTTCTGCGGCGAGGTCGGTGCTGGCCCAATACGCGTGATAGCAGACGGCTTCCATCGACCGGTCGGCGAACTCCACCGCTTCCGCGCTGGCATACGGCGTGCGCAATTGGTACAGGCTGTCCTGGAAACCCATGATCCCCAGGCCCACCGGGCGGTGGCGCAGGTTGCTGTCGCGCGCCTTCTTCACCGCGTAGTAGTTGATGTCGATGACGTTGTCGAGCATGCGCATGGCGGTGCTCACGGTCTGCCGCAGCTTGACCTGGTCGATGGCACCATCCTTCAGGTGCTGGACGAGGTTGATGCTGCCCAGGTTGCACACCGCGATCTCGGAGTCGGACGTGTTCAGCGTGATCTCGGTGCACAGGTTGGACGAGTGCACCACGCCCACGTGCTGTTGCGGGCTGCGGACATTGCAGGCGTCCTTGAAGGTGATCCAGGGGTGCCCGGTCTCGAACAGCATCGACAGCATCTTGCGCCACAGGTCCTTGGCGGGCATGCGCTTGTAGAGCTTGATCTCGCCGCGGTCCACCTTCGCTTCATAACCGGTGTAGGCCTCTTCAAAGGGCTTGCCGAACTTGTCGTGCAGGTCGGGGCAGGTGCTGGGGCTGAAGAGCGTCCAATCGCCACCTTCCACCACGCGCCGCATGAAGAGGTCGGGGATCCAGTTCGCGGTGTTCATGTCGTGCGTGCGCCGGCGGTCGTCACCGGTGTTCTTGCGCAGTTCCAGGAATTCTTCCAGGTCCAGGTGCCAGGTCTCCAGGTACGCACACACGGCGCCCTTGCGCTTGCCGCCCTGGTTGACGGCGACCGCCGTGTCGTTGACGACCTTCAGGAACGGCACCACGCCCTGGCTCTTGCCGTTGGTGCCCTTGATGTAGCTGCCCAGGGCGCGCACACGCGTCCAGTCGTTGCCCAGGCCGCCGGCAAACTTGCTGAGCAGCGCGTTTTCTTTCAGTGCTTCATAGATGCCGTCGAGGTCGTCGGCCACCGTCGTGAGGTAGCAGCTGGACAGCTGCGAACGCCGCGTGCCGCTGTTGAAGAGCGTGGGTGTGCTGCTCATGAAGTCGAACTTCGACAGCACGTTGTAGAACTCGATGGCGCGCGCTTCGCGGTCGATCTCGCCCAGGGCCAGGCCCATGGCCACGCGCATGAAGAAGGCCTGCGGCATTTCAATGCGCAGTTCTTCGATGTGCAGGAAGTAGCGGTCGTACAGCGTCTGCAGGCCGAGGTAGTCAAACTGCAGGTCGCGGCTGGCGTCGATGGCCGCGCCCAGGCGGACCAGGTCAAACTGCAGCAGCTTTTCGTCCAGCAGTTCGGCGCCGACGCCCTTCTTGATGTACTGCGGGAAGTACTCGGCGTAGCGCTCGCTCATCTGCGCGTGCGTCACTTCGCCGCCCAGGATTTCGCGGCGGATGGTGTGCAGCAAGAGCCGCGCGGTGGCGCGCGTGTAGCCGGGTTCCTTCTCAATCAGCGTGCGCGCGGCCAGGATGGCGGCCTTGTAGACCTCGTCGATCGGCACGCCGTCGTAGAGGTTGCGCCGCGTCTCGGCCAGAATGGGCTCGGCCTTCACGTCGGCGCCCAGGCCCGCGCAGGCCGACTCCACCAGAGCCCGCAGCGCGTCCATGTCCAGCGGCACGCGCTGGCCGCCTTCAATCACATGCAACTCGGTCAGTCTGACGGGCGCCGGCGACACCTGGCGTGCGCGCTCTTGTGAGCGGCGCTCGCGGTACAGCACGTAGGCACGCGCCACTTCATGGTGGCCGCTGCGCATCAAGCCGAGTTCAACGTGGTCCTGCACGTCTTCGATGTGGAAGGTGCCACCGCCCGGGCGCGAACGCAGCAAGGCACGCACCACGGATTCAGTGAGCTGCTCCACGGTTTCACGCACGCTGGCCGACGCGGCACCTTGCGTGCCGTGCACCGCAAGAAAGGCCTTGGTCAGCGCGACCGCGATCTTGCTGGGCTCAAAGGCCACCACGGCACCGTTGCGCCGGATGATCTGGTAGCCAGCAAAGGCGGTGCCGGGCGCGCCGTTTGCCAACGTGCTGGCCAGCGTGGGGGCCGGGTTGCGCGCGGTCGGGGTGCTGCTGGTGGTGCTGGAGCTGCTGCTGGTGGTGGTGGCGCTGGCCGCGGTGACGGCGCTGCTCTGGATAGATTGCATTCAATCCCCTCTGGAAATGTCTGGGTGGGCTGTTCTGAAGCGCGCCGTGCGGTGCGGCGCGCCGGGTGACGAGAAGGCTAGAAAGTGACGGATGAAGATTCGGCAGGATCGGTGGGCGGGCGGTGTCGGGCAGTGTCGGTCAGGCCAGTCAACAAAGCAGGTGAGAAGGCTGAGGCAGAAGGCTTTTGCGAAGCGGCCCGACAGTGGTGGTGAAGCGCAGTTCAAGCCGCGCTTAAGTCCCGTTTTGGTTCCGATCCGGTCCCGTCATCAAACGGCAACGCTGTCATCCGCTGTTCACAGGTAAGCACTATATCTGGGGTAGGGCACCCCATCAAGCCACTAGGGCTAGTGTTGTTTGAGGGGCAACCCGAATGTGCGGTGCAGCCAGTGAACGCGTTTTGCGCATGCTTCCTGATGGCTGCGACGTGGCATGCCGCGTGACTGTTGACTTCGCGCGCGCCGCACCGCGGCGGCCGTAGCGCGGCGACCGAAATCGCCGGCAAAGCCGCGCTGCGTCAGGCCGTGGCGGTTGCGATCACCGGCAGGCGCGGCCCACCGCGGCGCAGCGCACGGCGCAGCCGCAGCCAATCAAAGCCTGCGCCGGGGTCGGCCTTGCGGCCAGGTGCCACGTGTTCATGCCCGACCGCTTCGGCAATGGGATATCGGCGGCTCATGACACCCAGCAGCCGCGCCAATTGCAGGTACTGCGCAGGCTCGAAAGTACCGCCTTCCAGGCCTTCGAGCTCGATGCCGATCGACCAGTCGTTGCAGCCCTCTCGCCCACGCCAGCACGACACGCCGGCATGCCACGCGCGCTCTTCGCAGGAGACAAACTGCTGCGTGCGGCCACTGCGGCGTATGAAGAAGTGCGCCGACACGCACAGGCCGCGGATGCTGTCGAAGTAGGGGTGCGCGTCCCAGTCCAGCCGGTTGGTGAAGAGTCGTTGCACCGCGTCGCCGCGAAAGCAACCGGGCGGCAGGCTGATGGAATGCACGACCACCAGCGACACCGCCTCGCCCAATGGCCGCGGGCCAAAATTGGGCGATGGGCAGTGGCGCGCGCCGGCCCACCAGCCTTGATGCCAGACGGCGCGCTCGGGCATCTGAAAATCTCAGGCCGTGTCGCCGTCGGCCGCACCCACGCCCGCCCCGACACCCAGGCGCGCCATGCGGTAGCGCATCTGCCGCAGCGACAGGTTCAGGCTCGCCCCGGCTGCGGTGCGGTTGTAGCGGTGACGTTCCAGCGCACGTTCAAGGATGTCGCGTTCGACGGCGTCCAGGTAGGCCGCCAGGTCGTTGGGCAGGGCCGACGTTGATGCAGCGCCGCCGTTGGCTGAGCCCGCCGCCGCTGATGCGTTGCGCGCCACGCCCACATCGGTCGCAACCGGTGCCGGGGCCGCATCGGGCAGCAGCGATTCCGGCAAACCGAGATCGGCCCGCCCAATGGCCGTTTCGGTGGACAACGCCAGAGCCCGGTGCAGCAGGTTTTCAAGCTCGCGCACATTGCCCGGGAAGGGGTAGCGCAGCAGGTGGTGCATGGCGTCCGCGGTCAGCGCGGGCAGTGGCGTGACGCCGGCGTCGCGTGCGATGCGTTCGATGACGGCAGCGCAGATCGCAGGCACGTCGCCAAGCCTTTCACGCAGCGGCGGGACTCCGATGCGGATGACATTGAGGCGGTAGAAGAGGTCCTGTCGGAAACGCCCAGCCTGCACTTCGGCGGCCAGGTCTCGATGAGTGGCGCTGACGATGCGTACATTCACCGGCACTTCGTTCACGGTGCCAATGGGCCGCACCGCGCGCTCTTGAATCACGCGCAGCAGCTTGCTCTGCATGGCCAGCGGCAGATCGCCAATCTCGTCCAGAAACAGCGTGCCGCCCTGCGCGCCCTGGAAGAAACCGTCGCGGTCCTCGTTGGCGCCGGTGAATGCCCCTTTGCGGTAGCCGAAAAATTCCGCTTCCAGAAGCGCTTCTGGAATCGCGCCGCAGTTGACGGCCACGAAGGGGCCGGCGGCGCGGGGTGAACAGTCGTGGATGGCGCGCGCTACCAGTTCCTTGCCCGTGCCGGACTCGCCATGCACCAGCACCGGCGCCATGCTGCGCGCGACTTTCTCCACCAAGCTGCGCACCTGCTGCATGGCCACCGAATCGCCCAGCAGCCGCTCCAGCGCCGTGCGCCGTGTCGGTGGGCTGCGGGACGTTGTTATGTGCGCTGATTGCGAGGATTGTGCGGACAACGCCCCAGCGCCCGGCACGCCAGGCGTGCGCCCCAGCGCCGACGCCACCACGGCACGAAACTGCCGCAAGTCCACGGGTTTGGTCAGGTAGTCGTAGGCCCCCGCCTTGAGCGCCTCGACCGCGTTTTCAGGCGAACCGTAAGCCGTGATGACGACGGCCTTTTCGCCCTGGCCTCTTTCGTCGATGCGGTGCAGCAGGTCCAGGCCACTGCCATCGGGCAGGCGCATGTCGGTGATGACGAGTTGATAGCCGCCAGCGCCACGCTCCTGCAACAGCGCCCAGGCTTCTTCCACGGTCCCCGCGCTCTCGACTTCGTAGCCTTCGCGCAGCAACGTCAGTTCATACAGCGTTCGCAGGTCAGGCTCGTCGTCGACGACCAGCAGGCGGGGGATCGGGGGTGCGTTCAAGGGGGCTTGGTGTCAAAGAGCGGGGTGTCAATGGCCGTGTCAATTGGACATCAACATCAGACCGTGTCCAGTGGCAGCACGGGCGCAGAACCCGCAATTGCCAAGCGGCGCATGCTCACCAGAAATTCGTTTCGCAGCCGCTCGGCAGCGGGGCGCGGGCGGTATTCGATGCTGGCGCCATAACGCTCGCACAACTCGCGGCAAATATACAGGCCCAGACCGGAGCCCCGACTTCGCGTAGAGAAGAAGGGCTCGAAGAGCAGGCGTTCGACTTCGGGGGCAATCGGCGCGCCGTCGCTCAGCACCGACAGCACGACCCAGCCATCGTCGCGCGCCGCCAGTCGCAGGAAGATCGAACCCGGCGCTGCGCTGGCATGGCGGTGCGCGTTGTCGAGCAGGTTGACCAGCACGCGGCGCAGGTGCTCGGGGTCGAAGCTCACGCCCAGCGGCTCGCTGCTGATCTCGGCGCGCAGGCGGCTGCTGGCACCCATTGGCAGCTGCATGGTGCGAGCCCATTCAGACGCCGCGTTGCCCACCGTGGCACTGGCGTCGATGGTGCGCAGTGCGGGCTCTGCGCCGGGTGCCACTTCCATGACGTCATCGACCAGACGTTTGAGGCGCTCGACGTTGTCGGCCACCATGCTGGCCAAGCGCTGCTGCGGCGGCGGCAGGTTGTCTTCCATCAGCAGCGCATTGGCTTGCGAAATGGCAGCCAGCGGGTTGCGAATTTCATGCGCAATGCCGGCCGACACGCGCCCCATTGCGGCGAGTTTTTCCTGGCGGATGCGCGCTTGCAGGGTGCGCAGGTCTTCCAGCAACAGCACGGCGGCGGGTTCTGCGTTGCGGTCCTCGACGTTGTCTTCAGCTGTCCTGTCAGCTGTTCTATCGGATCCGCGGTTGCGCATGAAGCGCACCCGCATGCGCAAGGTGCGCGTGTGGCCTTCACCAAAAACCAGCATCACGTCCTGCCCGGCGTCGGGCCACTGGCCACTGTTCAGGGCCCGCTGGGCCGCCTGCAGGATGCCAGCCCAGTCCGGGTTGCGGTCGAGCATGAAGGGTGCCGTCGGACCCAGGCCCTGGTCAACCAGCAGCGCACGTGCGGCCGGATTGGCGGCGCGCACCAGCAGCCGGCGGTCCACCACCAATACGCCATCGGCCATTTCCTCAATCACCAGGCGGTTGAGTTGCGCTTGTTGGCGCGCCAGTTCCAGGCTGCCGCGCGCGGCCAGTTCCTCGCGCGCCAGGCGTGCTGCCAGTTCACCGGCCAGCAGCGTGATCATGAAAAGGCCCATGCCGGCCAGGCCGCTTTGCAGCATCAGCGCCGGCCCGTCCGCACTGCCCGGCGCGCGCCATGCCGCCAGCAGAAGCACCAGCGCCACCCCAGCCGCCGTGCCCAGCGCCAGCAGGCGCGACGTCAGCACGCCCGCCATGAACACGGGCAGCACCAGCAACGCGGCGTAGTTGAAGGACGAGCCTACCTCCAGCAGGTGCAGCAGGGTGAACGCGACCACATCGACGCCAATGGTTGCCAGCCATTGCCGTTGGCGCCGTCGGGCCTGCGAACGGGCCTGGCTGGCCGCTGCGTCGGGCACCATGGCCAGCGCACTGAAACGCGGCAACAGCCACAGCGTGATGGCCTGCACGGCGTAGGCCAACGACACCAGCAGCACCCATTCCGACGCGCGCAGGCCCGTCAACCCGCTGAAACTGGGCACCGCCACCAAGCCCACGCTGACGGCCGCACGCGCTGCCACATAGGTGCGGTAGACACGCACAAAGGCGGTGTCCTGGGCCTGCACCATGCGACGCGACTGGCGGTCGATGAAGCGGCTGTCGGTGGGCGGGTCGCCAGACGCCAGCCAGCCAGGATCGAAGTAGGACTCGGCGCCGATTTCGGAATCGTCACGTCGGCGGCCCTGTGCGCCGCGGCGGTCGGCGCGGCGGCGGTCGTTGCGGCGGCGATCGGCTTCGCGCGGGTCCATGGGCGCCGCTGACGACGTCGTCAGCGCGGGCCGGCGAGGCGGTGGGCCTCGCTGCAGAACGGCCGCCCGGCAGCGTCCTGCACGGCTTCAGCCTGCGGCAGGTGAACGCCGCAATGCACGCAGGCCAGCATGGCCTGTGGCGCGGGGTTGGCCGACTTGGCCGACTTGGCCGACTTGGATTCCGGGGCTGGGGCCGACGGCTTGGGCGCTGGCTTGCCGCCGTCCGGCGGCTGGCGCCGACGGCCGAAGGTGAGCCAGGCGACCACCACAATGACAAGCAACAGAAGGATGTACTTCATCTCAATTCGCCGCCATCACTCAGGCGCTGCGCCCGAGCAGGACTTCCATCACAAAGCGCGAACCCACATAGGCGAGCAGCAGAAGTGCGGCGCCAAAGTACAGCCACCGCGTGGCCTTGCGACCGCGCCAGCCGCGCAGCCGACGGCCCAGCAAGAGCGCGGCAAAGACGGCCCAGGCCAGCAGCGAAAACACGGCCTTGTGGTCACCCCAGCGCCACTGCACGGTGGTGACGATGCCGAGCACCAGCGTGGCCGTGAGCACGGCAAAACCGGCTTCCACAAAACGGAAGGTCAACCGCTCAAGTTGCAACAGCGGCATGCCGGACGGCGCGCCGGCGGCGGCGCGCGGCACGCCCTGTGCATTGCCACGCAGGCGGCGCTCGGCCGCGTCCAGCAAGACGGCATGCAGCACCGCGGCACCGAACAGCCCGTACGAGCCGACGCCGAGCGCAAAGTGCAGGGGTGCCAGGGCCGAATGCATGACCTTCGGGTCACCCGGAAAGAGTGCGGCCACCACCACCGCAACCACCCCTGCCATGCCCAGCCACTGGCGCACAGCGGGCAAGGGCACGAGCCGGCTTTCCACGGTGTAGACCGCGATCACGAGCCACACCGTCATCGACAACACCGGGCCGAAGCCCAGCCGCGCGCCGGGCTCCGACTGGCCGAAACCACCGATGTCGATGACCAGCAGCAAGGCGTGCAGCAGGAAGCCGCCCAGCAGGGCGGCAGCCGAGAGGCGGCGCAGCGCGGGCACTGGCAACGCGGCCAGCGTGTAGAGCACCACGGCCACGGCCGCCAGCAGCAGCCCCCCACCAGGCGCAAGCGTCGGGGAAGCGGTCGATAGAATCATGCAGACAGTGTAATGACCGCGGGCGCTCCAACGGCCGCCTGCCCCCACGATGGCCACGACCCTCACCGACCGTCTGTCCCGGATGGTCAAGACGATGCGCGGCCAAGCCCGCATCACCGAAAGCAACGTGCAGGACATGCTGCGCGAAGTGCGCATGGCCTTGCTCGAGGCCGACGTCGCGCTGCCCGTCGTGCGCGACTTCATCAATCGCGTGAAAGAGAAAGCGCTGGGCCAGGAAGTGGCCGGCTCGCTCAACCCCGGCCAGGCGCTGGTGGGCATCGTGCACAAGGAGCTTGCCGCGACGATGGGCGACGTCGGGCCCGAGGGCTCAGCTTCGCGCCCGGTGTCCGAGCTCAACCTTGCGACGCAGCCGCCCGCGGTGATCCTGATGGCGGGCCTGCAAGGCGCAGGCAAGACCACGACCACCGCCAAGCTGGCCAAGCACCTCATCACCAAGCGCAAGAAGAAGGTGCTGACGGTGTCGGCCGACGTGTACCGGCCGGCCGCGATCGAGCAGCTGAAGACGGTGACGGCGCAAGCCGGCGCCGAATGGTTCCCGTCGGACCCCAGCCAGACGCCGCGCGAGATTGCACTGGCCGCGCTGGACCACGCCAAGCGCCACTACTTTGACGTGCTGCTGGTGGACACCGCCGGCCGGCTGGGCATCGACGAAGTCTTGATGGCCGAGATCCGCGACCTGCACAAGGTGCTGAACCCGGTGGAGACGCTCTTCGTGGTGGACGCCATGCAAGGGCAGGACGCCGTCAACACCGCCAAGGCCTTCAAGGACGCGCTGCCGCTGACGGGTGTGGTGCTGACCAAGCTGGACGGTGATTCTCGCGGTGGCGCGGCGCTGTCGGTGCGGCAGGTCACGGGCGCGCCGATCAAGTTTGCCGGCACCTCGGAAAAGATCGACGGCCTGGAAGTCTTCGACGCCGAACGCCATGCGGGCCGCGTGCTGGGCATGGGCGACATCGTCGCGCTGGTGGAAGAAGTGCAGAAGGGGGTGGACGTCGAAGCGGCGCAGAAGTTTGCCGACAAGATGAAGTCGGGCAGCAGCTTCGACTTGAACGACTTCCTGTCGCAGATCAGCCAGATGAAGAAGATGGGCGGGCTGTCGAGCCTGATGGACAAGCTGCCCAGCCAGCTCACCGCCAAGGCCGCAGGCGCCGACATGGGCAAGGCCGAGCGCGACGTGAAGCGCATGGAAGGCATCATCCATTCGATGACCGCGCTGGAGCGCCGCAAGCCTGAACTCATCAAGGCCAGCCGCAAGCGCCGCATCGCCACCGGCGCCGGCGTGCAGGTGCAGGAAGTCAACCGGCTGCTGAACCAGTTTGAGCAGATGCAGGGCATGATGAAGAAGATGAAGGGCGGCGGGCTGATGAAGATGATGAAGCGCATGGGTGGGATGGGCGGCATGGGCGGCGGCGGCGGGGGGTTCCCCGGCATGCCGCGCTGAAAGGCTGATGCGCGCACGCGCTGGTTCACAAAAGCGCCGCCTTCGGCGCCATTCATCACGATCAGGGTTTCCCCACGGCACGTTGGTCACGTTTCGATACGACTTTTGTGCCGGCAGACGTTGATCGCCGGGCCTAACTGACCGATCTTCGGGGTTCGCCTTCCCTGACCCGTCTTCCCTGCCCCGTCTGCCTGTCCCTCCTTCATGGAAGTCCTGCCTTCTTTCGGCTCCTTCGCATTGCTCGCCACGTTGCTGCTCGTGCTGACGCTGGTGGGCATGCGCCTGCGGCAGCGCTTCAGTGACCAGCGTGAACGGCGCGAGAAGCGCGACGCGCTCGACACCGTGGCCGCCTGGCCACCCGAAGCCGCGCGTGTGCTCACTATCACCGAACGCCAGGCCTATGACTTGTTGAAGCGGTCGATGCCCGGCTACCTGGTGCTGGGGCAGGTGCCCATTTCGCGATTCATCCGCGTGCCCGCACGCCACTCCTACAGTGAATGGCTGCAGCGCGTGGGCGCGCTCAGCGCCGACCTGCTGCTGTGCGACGCCGGGTCGCGCGTGCTGGCGGTGGTGGACATCCGCCCCGCCACTGAAAGCGAACGCAGCCGCCGCCGCCACGAGCGCATGGCGCGCGTCATGCGTGCTGCCGGCATCCACGTCCATGTGTGGCGTGAAGGCGCCCTGCCCTCGGCGGCCGAAGTGCGCACGGCCATGGCGCATGTCAACGGCCCGGCCGCAGCAGGCATCAAGCCCACCACGTCGCGCCCGATGCCGCTGATCCCGATTGCAGAGATGTCCGAAGTGCTGGCCGACGGCGACCGCGCCGCGCTTGAAGCCAGCTTCGACCCGGCGATGGAGCCGGTGGCTTCAGGCTTTTACGACGAGATCGAGCCGGCCGAATCGGCACGGTGATTGTCGAGCTGATTGTCGAGCTGATCGGCCCACATCCGCTGCGACTTCAGCCCAGCAGGGCCTGCGCAAACTCTCGCGCGTTGAAGGTCTGCAGGTCTTCCAGCTTTTCGCCGATGCCGATGAAGTAGACCGGCACCGGGCCCTTCATCGCGCTCGGTGAGTTTGCGGTCTCTCGCTCAGCGCCCCAGCGCGCAATCGCTGCCAGCACACCGCCCTTGGCAGTGCCGTCCAGCTTGGTGACGATGAGGCCCGTCAAACCCACGGCCGCGTCAAAGGCCTTGACCTGCGCCAGTGCGTTCTGGCCCGTGTTGCCGTCCACCACCAGCAGCACTTCATGCGGCGCACCTTCTTGCGCCTTGCCGATCACGCGGTGGATCTTCTTCAACTCGTCCATCAGGTGCGTCTGCGTCGGCAGGCGCCCGGCGGTGTCCGCGATCACCACGTCGCAGCCGCGCGCGCGGCCCGCGGTGACGGCGTCAAAGGTGACGGCCGAAGGGTCGCCGCCTTCCTGGCTGACGATCTCGACCTGGTTGCGGCCAGCCCATACGGCCAGCTGTTCGCGCGCGGCGGCGCGAAAGGTGTCGGCCGCCGCCAGCAGGACCTTGCAGTTGGCTTCAGCCAAGTGGCGCGTGAGCTTGCCGATGCTCGTCGTCTTGCCGGCCCCGTTCACGCCCACCACCATGATGACCGTGGGGCGAGCCAAACCCACCGCCAGGCTGCGCTGCAGCGGCAGGAGCAGGTCGGTCAACGCATCGGCCAGCAAGGCTTTTACCGCTGCCGGCTCGGTGGTCTTGCTCTCCTTGACGCGCCGACGCAAGTCATTCAGCAGGAACGCCGTGGCGGAAACGCCTGCATCGGCCAGCAGCAGGGCCGACTCCAGCTCTTCGTACAAGGCCTCGTCGATGCGCGTGCCGGTGAATACCTGGGCGATGCCGGAGCCGGTCTTGCGCAAGCTCTGCGACAGGCGGCCGAACCAGCCGCTGCGCGGCGGCTCGACGGCTGGAACCGGGATCGGGATCGGGATCGGGATCGGACTCTGGATCGCGCTTGCGCTTGCGCTTGCGTTTGGGCTTGCGCTTGCGCTTGGGCTTGCGCTTGCGCTTGGGCTTGGCGCAAGCGACGTCTCTGCCGGCGCTGGGGCAGGCGGCTTCTTCTTGAAGAAACTGAACATCGATGGGGACTGCGGGTGGGGAAGAGCCGGGCCGATGGGTGGGCTTGAATACCGGGACTTGAATGCAGAGCGCGAAGCCGCGATGGCGCTCGCTATAATCTCCGGCTCAGGCGCTTTAGCTCAGCTGGTTAGAGCGACGGAATCATAATCCGCAGGTCCGGGGTTCAAATCCCTGAAGCGCCACCAAGATTCCTGCGGCCCTAGAGTCCCCTCTCGGGCCGTTTTCATTTCCACAGCCCCTGGATCCACACCATGCTTCGCTGTGCCTTGACTGCCGCCACGCTTGTCGTGTGCGCCTCCGCTGCCGTGGCCCAGGCCCCGCGCAACTTCTCCGCCAGCGCCTTGCGAGGCGAAGTCGTCATCACCGCGCCGCCCGAAGTGCTTCTGAACAGGCGGCCCGCGCGCCTGGCGCCTGGCGCGCGAATCCGTGCGATGGACAACATGCTCGTCCTGTCCGGCGCCGCGGTAAACCAGCGCTTGATCGTGAACTACACGCTCGACCTGCAAGGCCAGTTGCTGGACGTGTGGATCCTGAGCGCCGCAGAACTCGCCCGCAAGCCCTGGCCCACCACGCCACAGGAAGCCGCCAGCTGGCGCTTCAACCCTGACACCCAGGTCTGGAGCAAGCCATGAGCGACGCTGCAACGCCAGGCAAGAAGGTCTTCATCCGCACCTTCGGCTGCCAGATGAATGAATACGACTCCGGCAAGATGGCCGACGTGCTGCGCGCGGCCGAAGGCTACGAGCCCACGACCGATGTCGAAGAGGCCGACCTGATCCTCTTCAACACCTGCTCGGTGCGTGAAAAGGCGCAGGAGAAAGTCTTCTCCGACCTTGGCCGCGTCAAGCATCTGAAGAAGAAGGGCGTGCTGATCGGTGTCGGCGGTTGTGTCGCCAGCCAGGAAGGCGCGGCAATCATCGAACGCGCGCCTTATGTCGATCTGGTCTTCGGTCCGCAGACGCTGCACCGCCTGCCGCAGATGATCGAAGCGCGTCTGGCGCAGCGCCAGCCGCAGGTGGACATTAGCTTCCCCGAAATCGAAAAATTCGACCACCTGCCGCCCGCGCGGGTGGACGGCGCGTCGGCCTTCGTGTCGATCATGGAAGGCTGCTCCAAGTACTGCTCCTATTGCGTCGTGCCCTACACCCGCGGTGAAGAGGTGAGCCGGCCCTTTGAGGACGTGCTGGCCGAAGTCGCGGGCTTGGCCGACCAGGGCGTGAAAGAGGTGACGTTGCTGGGCCAGAACGTCAACGCCTACCGCGGCACGATGGGCGCCACGGCTGAGATGGCCGACTTCGCGCTGCTGATCGAATACGTGGCCGAGATTCCCGGCATCGAGCGCATCCGTTACACCACCAGCCACCCCAACGAATTCACGCAACGGCTGATCGATGTGTACGGCTGCGTCGGCAAGCTCGTGAACCACCTGCACCTGCCGGTGCAGCACGGCAGTGACCGCATCCTGATGGCCATGAAGCGCGGCTACACGGCCATGGAATACAAGAGCACGGTGCGCAAACTGCGCGCGGTGCGGCCGGGCCTGAGCCTGTCCAGCGACTTCATCGTTGGCTTCCCTGGCGAGACCGAAGAAGACTTCGGCAAGATGATGAAGCTCATCGACGACGTCGGCTTCGACAGCAGCTTCAGCTTCGTCTTCAGCAAGCGCCCGGGCACGCCCGCGGCTGCCCTGCCCGACGACACGCCGCCAGAGCTGAAGCTCAAGCGCCTGCAGCACTTGCAGGCCACGATTGAAACCAACGTGCGCCTCATCAGCGCCAGCCGCGCGGGCACGGTGCAGCGCATCCTGGTAGAAGGGCCGTCGCGCCGGCCCGGCAAGGACGGCGTGCAGGAGTTGATGGGCCGCACCGAATGCAACCGCATCGTCAATTTCGACGGCGGGCCGCTTTCAGCGCGCTTGATGGGCCAGATGCTGGACGTGCTGATCACCGAAGCGCTGCCGCATTCGCTGCGCGGCACGCCCGTGCTGCACGACGCGGCGCCTGGCGACACCTCTAGCGACGGCCCGGCCCGAAGCCCCGCCACCACAGCGTGAGCGCGCAGGCCAGTACCATCGCGGCATATGTGGCCATACGGCCGTCGCGGCCCAGCAGCACAAGGCCAGCCAGCGTCACGGCGGCACAGGCGGCACAGGCGGGGCCCGCCAGGCGCTTCCAGGGCACGGCGGCCAGCTCGCGCCGCCACAGCAGCTTGGCCAGCCCGGGGGCCAGTGCGCCGAGCGCCAGCGCCGGCGCGAAGAGATTGGCGACATGCCAGAGTACGTCGAGCGGTCCCATCGTGGCGGGTTCGTCCTTGTGACTGACGGTGATGCAACTGGCGGCTATGCAACAGTCCGCATGGCCGCCTGCAAACCTACAATTCTGACGTGAGCGTCTTCGCCCTCGGTCTCAACCACACCACCGCGCCGCTGGACCTGCGCGGCAGGCTGGCCTTTGCGCCCGAACGCATGGCGCCCGCGCTGCAGGGCCTGCGTGAGCGACTTCAGCGCAGCCTGCCCGAGGCGGCCATCGTCTCCACCTGCAACCGCACCGAACTGTACGTGGCTGCGCCCACCGCTCAGGCGCAGGAACTGGTGCGCCCGGCAATCGACTGGCTCGCAGAACAGGGTGGCATCAGCGGCAGCCAGTTGCTGTCGCACAGCTACGTGATGGAAGACCGCGCCGCCGCGCGCCATGCCTTTCGCGTGGCGGCGGGACTGGATTCGATGGTGCTGGGCGAGCCCCAGATCCTGGGCCAGATGAAGCAGGCCGTGCGCCTGGCCAACGAAGCTGGCACGCTGGGCACCACGCTGCACCAACTTTTCCAGCGTTCTTTCTCAGTCGCCAAGGAGGTGCGCAGTTCCACCGAGATCGGCGCCCACAGCATCAGCATGGCGGCGGCGGCGGTGCGGCTGGCGGCGCAGATCTTTGAAGACATGGGTCAGATCAAGGTGCTGTTCGTCGGCGCCGGCGAGATGATCGAACTGGTGGCCACGCACTTCGCGGCGCGCACCCCCAAGAGCATGGCGCTGGCCAACCGCACGCTGGAACGCGGCGAACGGCTGGCTTCACGCTTTGGCGGCGAGGCCATGCGGCTGTCGGACATGCCCAACCGGCTGCACGAATTTGATGCGGTGGTCTCTTGCACCGCGAGCACGCTGCCCATCATCGGCCTGGGCGCCGTCGAGCGGGCCCTGAAGGCGCGGCGGCGGCGGCCGATGTTCATGGTGGACCTGGCGGTGCCGCGCGACATCGAACCCGAAGTGGCCAAGCTGTCCGACGTGTACCTCTACACAGTGGACGACCTGTCGGCGCTGGTGCAGACGGCCAGCGAAAAACGTCAGGCAGCGGTGCAGCAAGCAGAAGTCATCATCGACGCCGGCGTGCAGAGCTTTTCGCACTGGCTTGACCAGCGCGCCGCCGTGCCGCTGATCCAGGCGCTGAACCGCCAGGCCGACGACTGGGGCGCGCTGGAACTGGTGCGCGCGCGCAAGCTGCTGGCGCGCGGCGAACCGGTCGAGCAGGTGCTGGAAGCACTCGCGCGCGGCCTCACGCACAAGATGCTGCACGGCACGCTGGCGGAACTGCACGCCGCCGAGGGCGATGACCGCACGCGGCTGTCCGACACCGTGTCGCGTCTGTTCCTGCGCCAGAGCACCCGCCAACCCGGCGCCACTGCCAGCAACGACGAAACGGAGCGTTAGCGCTCCAGCCACTCACTTCGGCCGTGCAGCCCATGCCCGGCCGGGCCACCGCATCCCTTCATGACACCCACCCTGCGTGATCAGTTCGAACGCCTGGCGTTGCGCCTTGCGGAACTCGACGCGACCCTGTCCGACCCGCGGGTGGCCAGCGACATCCAGCGCTGGCGCGCGCTGTCGCGCGAACAGGCCGAGGTGCGCGGCATCGTCGACCGTTTTCGCCGCTACCAGCAGCGCGAGAGGGATGCCGAAGCCGCGCGCGAGATGCTGGCCGACCCCGACATGACCGAGATGGCGCGGGAGGAAATCGACGCGGCCACGGCCGACATGCAGCAACTGCATTCCGACTTGCAGGCCGCGCTGATCCCGCGCGACCCCGACGACGACCGCAATGCCTTTCTTGAAATCCGCGCCGGCACGGGCGGCGATGAATCTGCACTCTTTGCTGGCGACCTGGCGCGCATGTACCTGCGTTACTGCGAACGCCAGGGTTGGCGCACCGAAATCATGAGCCAGAGCGACAGCGAAATCGGCGGCTACAAAGAACTGGTGCTGCGCGTCGTTGGCGAACGCGTCTATGAACAGCTGCGCTTCGAGTCCGGCGGCCACCGCGTGCAGCGCGTGCCCAGCACGGAAAGCCAGGGCCGCATCCACACCAGCGCCTGCACGGTAGCCGTGATGCCTGAAGCCGACGAAGCCGAAGAGGTCAACCTCAACCCGGCCGACTTGCGCATCGACACTTTTCGCGCCAGCGGCGCCGGTGGCCAGCACATCAACAAGACCGACAGCGCGATCCGCATCACCCACCTGCCGACGGGCCTGGTGGCCGAATGTCAGGACGACCGCAGCCAGCACCGCAACAAAGCCAAGGCGCTGGCGGTGCTGACCGCGCGTCTGCGCGACAAGGACCGCAACGAACGCGCCGCCAAGGAGGCCGCCACGCGCAAGGGCCTGATCGGCAGCGGTGACCGCAGCGACCGCATCCGCACCTACAACTTCCCGCAGGGGCGGCTGACCGATCACCGCATCAACCTGACGCTGTACAAGCTGTCCCAGATCATGGACGGCGACCTCGGCGACGTGGTGGCGGCGTTGACGGCAGCGCGCGCGGCCGAACAGCTGGCGCAGCTGGAAGCCGGCAACGGCTGAAGCCCGATGCGCATCCGCGAAGCGCTCGCGCAGGCCCACGCCGCAGGCGTGGCGCGGCTGGACGCGCAATGGCTGCTGAGCCACCTGCTGGCACGCCCGCGCACCTGGCTGCTGGCGCATGACGACGACGCACTGCCCGCCGCGGCGTTGTCGGCGTGGCCTGCTTTGCTGGCGCGCCGGGTGGGCGGCGAGCCGCTGGCGTATGTCACCGGCGAGCGCGAATTCTGCGGGCTGGCGCTGCAGGTGACGCCCGCCGTCCTGGTGCCGCGGCCCGAAACCGAAGTGCTGGTGCGTTGGGGCCTGGAATGCCTGCTCACGGCACCCGCGCCGCGTGTGATTGACCTCGGTACCGGCAGCGGCGCCGTCGCGCTGGCGGTGCTGAAGGCGCGGCCCGACATCGACATGCTCGCCACCGATGCCAGTGCCGGTGCCATCGCCGTGGCTCAGAACAACGCAAGGCGTCTGGGCCTGCCGATGCGGGTGGTGCTAGGGGACTGGTTTGTTGCAGCGGGCAGCGAACGCTTCAGCCTGGCGCTGTCGAACCCACCCTACATCGCGTCCGCCGACCCGCACCTGGCGGCGCTGAGCCATGAGCCGCAGATGGCCCTGGCTTCGGGCGCCGACGGCCTGGACGCGCTGCGCCAGTTGATCGCCAGCGCGCCCGACCATCTTCTGCCCGGCGCCTGGCTGCTGCTGGAACACGGCCATGACCAAGGCAACGCCGTGCAGTCGCTGCTGCGCAGCCGCGGCTTCGGCGCGCCGCAGACCCGCCACGACCTGGCCGATCTGCCGCGCTGCACTGGCGCGGTTTGGCAGCCTGCAAACTAATGCCGCTCGGGCCCGGGTGAACAAGGCGTTACCGCCCCGTCGCTGAAAGGGACGATGCCGATTCCCCCGCTGCGGCGCATGATCTAAGCCCTTGTCGTGCCGTCCGGGAGGTTGAGATGAAGATCCGCGCCGTCAGCGTCAACATCAGCTTCAGCATCTTCTTCGCGGCCGTGCCGCTTGCCGCCGCGGCCGCAAACGGCTTGGTCGCGCCACCGGCCGACACGCTGTGGCCGCAGTGGCAAGCCCGCATTGGCGTGCAGACCGCGTCGGCGTCGCCGCTGGGCATGTCCCGCCTGCTTGATGGCGGTGCCAATCCGCGCAGCTGGCAGGGCGGCGCGCTGCTGGGCGACTACTACTTCGCCACACCGTCCTTCGGCGGTTTTCGCGCCAGCGGCGGTCTGATGTTCGGCAACACCGGGGGTGCGCCGCTGCTGTCCGCCGCGCTGGGTTCGCGACTCGGCTTGACGGTCCAGGGCAGCGGCAATGCCGCAACGCCGGGCGCCGATTCACCGGGCACCGTGCCGTACCTGGGTCTGGGCTTCACCAGCACAGCCTGGTGGAACGCCCTGTCGGTCAGTGCCGACCTGGGCTGGGTGGCCGAACAGCCCTCGGCGGCAGGCGGTGTCGGCCGTGCTCTCTTCGGCAACCAAGGCAAGGACAAGGCCTGGCGCGAATTGCGCCTGTCGCCGGTGCTGCAGGTGGGCTTGCGCTACAGCTTCTAGAAGCCCCGCTGACAGCGCACCGAGTGGCTTGCCGCATACTCGCGGTCTTCGTGTTTCAGGACAAAGTCATGAGCGACGTGCAGCAGCGCATCGATGAAATGGTCAAGGGCAACCGCGTGATGCTCTTCATGAAGGGCAATGCCCAATTCCCGCAATGCGGCTTTTCCGGCCGTGCGATTCAGGTGCTGAAGGCCTGTGGCGTCAGCGACCTGAAGACCTTCAACGTCCTGGAAGACGAAGACGTGCGCCAGGGAATCAAGGACTACGCGCAGTGGCCGACCATCCCGCAGCTTTACGTGGGCGGTGAATTTGTAGGCGGCTCGGACATCGTGATGGAGATGTACCAGTCGGGTGAACTGCAGCAGTTGCTCAGCAAGGACTGATCTTCCCACCGGCGGCCACCTCGGCCGCACGGCGCCACCCGCTAGACCTGCTAGACCTGCTAGACCTGCTGAACCTGCCATTGGCGGCGACTCGCGAACACCGCGTCCGGGTACTCCGCCCGCCCGCGGCTGCCGTTGTAGCGGCCCAGCGCCAGGAACAGGTCGCCGCGCTCGCGCTCCAGGTAGTGGCGCAGGATGACGCAGCCGAAGCGCAGGTTGGTCTGCAGGTGGAAGAACCGGCGCGGGTCGCCGTCACCGATCACGCGCGCCCAGAACGGCATCACCTGCATGTAGCCGCGCGCCCCGGCGCTGCTGATGGCATATTTGCGAAAGCCGCTTTCCACCTGCACCAGGCCAAGCACCAGCGCGGTCTCGAGCCCGGCGCGCCGGCTTTCGTACCAAGCGGTTTCAAGGAATTCGATGCGCGTGTGGTGGTCCGCCTTGCGGCGCTTGAGCTTCTCACTGGTCGCACCCAGCCAGCGCAGGTAGGCCAGGCGCTCGTCCAGCTTGTCAAAGCGCGGCTTGGGCGGCGCGGCTTCGGCCACCGACGCAGCCAGCGCCGTGCGCACGGCATCGGCGAGTGGCTCTTCCACCTGGGCACCGGCTTGCGCACGCGGCAGGTACAGCGCAAGCGATGCGCCCAGCAACGCACGGCGCGCCAGCGTCATGCAGTCAGACGCGCCTTCACGGTCGCCACCACCTCGTCCAGCGGCATGGCCGTGGCCGCGCTTTCGCGCCGGCCCTGCACTTCCAGCGTCCCGGCTTTGAGACCACGGTCGGAGATGACGACACGCTGCGGCACGCCGATCAGTTCCCAGTCGGCAAACATCGCGCCGGGGCGCCCGCCGCGGTCGTCCAGGACCACGTCGATGCCCAGCGCGGCGAGTTCGTCGTGCAGCTTGTCGGCTGCAGCTTGCACGTCTGCACTTCGGTCATAGCCGATGGGGCAGATGACGACCGAAAACGGCGCCATCGATGTCGGCCAGATCATGCCGCGGTCGTCGTGGTTCTGTTCGATCGCCGCGCCCAGGAGCCGCGTCACGCCGATGCCGTAGCAGCCCATGACCATGACCTGCGACTTGCCGGTCTCGTCGAGGTAGGTCGCCTTCATCGGCTCGCTGTACTTGGTGCCGAGCAGGAAGACGTGGCCCACCTCGATGCCACGCTGGATGGCGAGCACGCCCCTGCCGTCGGGCGAAGGGTCACCGGCCACCACGTTGCGCAGGTCGGCCACCGCGTCGGGCTCGGGCAGGTCGCGGCCCCAGTTGACGCCGGTGTAGTGGAAGTCGGGTTCGTTGGCGCCGCAGACGAAGTCGGCCATCAGCGCCACGGTGCGGTCGGCCACCACGCGCACGGGCTGCTTCATCTGCAATGGACCCAGGTAGCCGGGTTTGCAGCCAAAGTGGGCTTCGATCTCGGAACCGCTGGCAAAGCGGAAACCGTTCTTCAAACCCGGCACCTTGCTGGCCTTGACTTCGTTCAGGTCATGGTCGCCGCGCAGCAGCAGCAGCCAGACCGTGGTCTTGGTGATTTCGCCTTTTTCGCTCGCCTCGTCGGTGGCCAATACCAGCGACTTGACGGTCTGCGACAGCGGCAGGCCCAGCAGCGTGGCCACGTCTGCGCAGGTGCTCTTGCCCGGCGTGGGCGTCTTGGCCAGCGCCTGCGTCGAGGCGCTGCGCGCGGCCAGCAGCGCGACGCCTTCGGCCAGCTCAATGTTGGCTGCGTACTCGCTGGTGGGGCAATAGACGATGGCGTCTTCGCCGGTGTCGGCAATGACCTGGAACTCTTGCGACACGTCGCCTCCGATGGAGCCCGTGTCGGCAGCCACCGCACGGTACTGCAGGCCCATGCGGTCGAAAATCGCGGCGTAGGCCGTGCGCATGGTGTCGTAGCTGCGGCGGCCGGACTCCACATCGCGATCAAAGGAATAGGCGTCCTTCATCGTGAATTCGCGCCCGCGCATCAAGCCAAAGCGCGGCCGGCGTTCATCGCGGAACTTGGTCTGGATATGGTAGAAATTTCGCGGCAGTTGTTTGTAGCTGCGCAGTTCCTGGCGCGCGATGTCGGTGATGACCTCTTCGCTGGTGGGCTGGATGATGAAGTCGCGGTCGTGCCGGTCTTTCAGCCGCAGCAGTTCGGGGCCGTAGTCCTGAAAGCGCCCAGACTCGCGCCAGAGCTCTGCGGGCTGCACCACGGGCATCAGCAGTTCGACGGCGCCAGCGCGGTTCATCTCTTCGCGGATGATGTGCTCCACCTTGCGGATGACGCGCAAACCGAGCGGCATGTAGCTGTAGATGCCGGCGCCCAGGCGCTTGATGAAGCCGGCGCGCATCATGAGCTGATGGCTCACGACCTCGGCGTCGGCAGGCGCTTCCTTGAGCGTGGAGATGAAGGTGGCAGATGCTTTCATGGGCCTCGTCGTCACCGGTCACCTTCACGGTGTTGGTGGCCTGGAGCGGCCCAAAAGGACAGCCAAATGACCCCAAGAAGCCGATGCGGGTTAGCGAGGGTTCGCTCTCCGCACAGTGCCGGTGCAATAATGAAATCAGTCACAAAATCGGGGTTTGATTATGCTCGACCGGGAAGGCTTCAGGCCCAACGTCGGCATCGTCCTATTGAACGGCCGCAATCAAGTGTTCTGGGGCAAACGGCTGCGCACGCACTCGTGGCAGTTTCCCCAAGGCGGCATCAAACATGGCGAGTCGCCTGAACAGGCGATGCTGCGGGAACTGCATGAAGAAGTAGGGCTCCTGCCGGAGCACGTGCAGATCATTGCGCGTACGCGGGACTGGTTGCGCTATGAGGTGCCCGAACACTTCATCCGCAAGGACGCGCGTGGCCACTACCGCGGCCAGAAGCAGATCTGGTTCCTGCTGCGCCTGGTGGGCCGCGACAGCGACATGAACTTGCGCGCCACCGACCACCCCGAATTCGACGCCTGGCGCTGGAACGAATACTGGGTGCCGCTGGACATGGTGATCGAGTTCAAGCGCAGCGTGTATGAGATGGCGCTGACGGAGCTGGCGCGTTACCTGCCCCGGTCGAATCCGCAGAATCGCTACTTGCGGTCTGGCCTGCGGTCGCAGCGGCAGGAGCATGACTTCGAACCCTTGCCACCTGGCGAGCCTGAGCCCAACGCGGCCAAGTGAGGCCGGCCGGGCTCTACCCAGGCTCTACATCAGCACGAGGTTGGTGCGGTGCACGAGTTCGGGCTCGTTGGCGTAGCCCAACAGGGCTTCGATCTGCGCTGAAGGTTTGCGCACGATGAGGCGGGCTTCAGCCGATGAGTAGTTGGCCAGGCCGCGTGCGATCTCGGCGCCGGCAAGAGTCTGCACCGCGATGACATCACCGCGCACAAACTCGCCTTGAACCTCGTGCACCCCGATAGGCAGCAGGCTCTTGCCTTCGTCGCGCAGCTTCGCCACGGCACCAGCGTCCACGCGCACCGCGCCGCGCAGTTGCAAGTGGTCCACCATCCACTGCTTGCGGGCCGCCAGCTTCGGTGTGCTGGCATGCAGCGCAGTGCCGATGGCTTCGCCAGCGGCCAGGCGGAGCAGCACGTCGGTCTCACGTCCCCACGCGATCACGGTGCTGGTGCCACTGCCGGCGGCGCGCTTGGCAGCCAGGATCTTGGTCAGCATGCCGCCCCGGCCGATGCTGGAGCCAGCGCCGCCGGCCATCGCTTCAAGGGCCGTGTCGCCGGCCGTCGCGTCGCTGATGAAACGGGCCTGCAGGTCCTTGCGCGGGTCGGCTGAATACAGGCCGCGCTGGTCGGTGAGGATCACGTAGGCGTCGGCGTCCACCAGGTTGGCCACCAGCGCGCCGAGCGTGTCGTTGTCGCCGAAGCGGATCTCGTCGTTGACGACGGTATCGTTTTCATTGATGACCGGGATCACCTTCAGCGCCAGCAGCGTCAGCAGCGTCGACCGGGCATTCAGGTAGCGCTCGCGGTCGGCCAGGTCGGCGTGGGTCAGCAGCACCTGCGCGCTGGCCATGCCGTGCGCAGACAGGTGCGTTTCGTACATCTGCACCAGGCCCATCTGGCCCACGGCGGCGGCGGCCTGCAGTTCGTGCAGTTCCTTCGGCCGAGTCGTCCAGCCCAGACGCTTCATGCCTTCGGCGATGGCGCCGCTGGAGACCATGACGACTTCGCGGCCCTGGTGTGCAAGCGCCGCCAACTGGCGTGCCCAGTTGCCGATGGCCTCGGCATCGACGCCGCGACCTTCGTTGGTGACGAGGCTGGAGCCGACCTTGACGACGATGCGTCGCGCCCCGAGCAGCACGCTGGTCATGCGCGTTGCCTCGCTACTCGTCGGCTGGCGCTTCGAAGCGCTGGTCGGGCAACGGCTCGACCTTCTGCTGCGCGGCGACGTGGTTCTGGATGCGTTCAAGCAAAGGCTGCAGTCCTTCGCGGGCCAACGCGGAGATCGAAAAGACCGGTCCCTTCCAACGCAGCCGCTTCACGTAGTCCTTGACGCGCGATTCGCGTTCTTCCAGCGGCACCATGTCGAGCTTGTTAAAGACCAGCCAGCGCGTCTTGGCATGCAGCTTGGGGTCGTACTTCTTCAGCTCGGCCACGATGGCGCGCGCCTGCGCCACCGGGTCCACGCTGTCGTCGAAAGGCGCGGCATCGACGATGTGCAGCAGCAAGCGCGTGCGCTGAAGGTGGCGCAAGAACTGGTGGCCCAGGCCGGCACCTTCGGAAGCGCCTTCGATCAAGCCCGGGATGTCGGCGACCACAAAGCTGCGCTCGGGCCCGACACGCACCACGCCCAGGTTGGGGTGCAGCGTGGTGAAGGGGTAGTCGGCAATCTTCGGCCGCGCGTTGGAGATGGCGGCGATGAACGTGGACTTGCCGGCGTTGGGCATGCCCAACAGGCCCACGTCGGCCAGCACCCGCAGTTCCAGCTGGAGCTTGCGTCCCTCACCCGGCCAGCCGGGCGTCTTCTGCCGCGGGCTGCGGTTGGTGCTGGTCTTGAAGTGCAGGTTGCCGAAGCCGCCGTCACCCCCCTTGGCCAAGAGCGTGCGCTGGCCGTGTTCCAGCATTTCGACGATCACCTCGCCGGTTTCGGCGTCGGAGACGATGGTGCCAACCGGCATGCGCATCTCGATGTCGTCGCCCGCGGCGCCAAACTGGTCGGAGCCGCGCCCCGGTTCGCCGTTCTTGGCGTCGAACCGCCGTGTGTAGCGGTAGTCGATGAGGGTGTTGATGTTGAGGTCGGCCAGCGCCCACACGCTGCCACCGCGCCCACCGTCGCCACCATTCGGGCCTCCAAATGGAATGAACTTCTCGCGCCTGAAGCTCACGCTGCCGGCGCCACCCTGGCCGGCCGAGATCTCAATCTTGGCTTCGTCAAAGAACTTCATGCGTGGGCAATCGTAGCGGTCGCCGGAAAACAAAGAAGCCCCGGCAGACCGGGGCTTCGCTGGCTGAGCGAAGAGACCTTCAGGCCGGGGTGACGAATACGGTCTGGCGGTTCAAGCTGCCCTTGACTGCATAGGAGACCGAGCCGTCCAGCAGCGCGAAGAGCGTGTGGTCCTTGCCCATGCCGACACCGCTGCCGGCGTGGAACTTGGTGCCGCGCTGACGAACGATGATCGCGCCAGCGGAAATCTGCTGACCGCCAAACACCTTCACGCCCAACATTTTCGGCTTGGAATCGCGGCCATTTCGCGTTGAGCCGCCGCCTTTTTTCTGTGCCATTCAAGTGCTCCTTGGCCGCTCAGGCGACGGTTAGCGAGCCAATCAGCAGCTCGGTGTAAGTCTGGCGATGACCGCCGTGCTTCTGGTAATGCTTGCGCCGGCGCATCTTGAAGATGCGAACCTTGTCGTGCTTGCCTTGAGCCAACACCGTGGCCTTGACAGTCGCTCCCGCGACCCAGGGTGTCCCGACCTGCAGATCCACGCCGCTTCCCACGGCAAGCACCTGGTCGATCACGATTTCCTGGCCCACGTCCGCAGCTATCTGTTCTACCTTGATTTTTTCGCCGGCTGCAACCTTGTATTGCTTGCCACCGGTTTTTATGACCGCGTACATGTGTGACCTTTCTGAAGAAGCTCTGTCCAATCTCTGACCATTCCTGCAGGGGCTGCAGCAAGGTGCCAGAGGTGCTGGCGCCGACCCATAGCGTTCAGGTCCGCATAGCGCAGAGCCTTTGATCATAGCATGAGGCCTTCGGGTGTTTGCAACCTGCAGCGCAGCGCCGACCTGCTTCCTATAATCTGGAACAACCGCATCACCAGCCCGTGTCCAACACCCACGCTTCCGTTCTCGACGCCGCAGACCCGACCGACGCGGCCATGCTGCGCGTGGACGGCGTCATTCGCGACCGGCTGAGCTCGCGCGTGGCGCTGATCGACCAGATATCCCACTACATCATCAATGCAGGCGGCAAGCGCATCCGGCCGCGGCTGGTGCTGTTGTTCGCCGAAGCCCTGGGCTTCGACGGCCCGGAGCGCTACGAACTGGCGGCGATTGTCGAGTTCATCCACACCGCCACGCTGCTGCACGACGATGTGGTGGACGAATCGGCACTCCGCCGCGGCCGCGCGACAGCCAACGCCATCTTCGGCAACGCGGCCAGCGTGCTGGTGGGCGACTTCCTTTACTCGCGTGCTTTCCAGATGATGGTGAGCGTCAACCGCATGCGCGTGCTGCAGGTGCTGGCCGACGCCACCAACGTCATCGCCGAAGGTGAAGTGCTGCAGTTGATGAACATGCACGACCCCGATCTGGCAGTAGCCGACTATCTGCAGGTCATCCGCTACAAGACCGCCAAGCTCTTCGAGGCCAGCGCCAGGCTCGGCGCCGTGCTGGCCGACGCTGACGCCGCGCTGGAAGAGTCGTGTGCCGACTACGGACGTTCCCTGGGCACGGCATTCCAGTTGGTGGACGACCTGCTGGACTACGAAGGCAACAGCAGCGAACTCGGCAAGAACGTCGGCGACGACCTGCGGGAAGGGAAGCCCACGTTGCCGTTGCTGCTGGCCATGGAGCGCGCATCCGAACCCGACCGTGCACTCATCCGCCACGCCATTGAGCATGGCGAACTGCAGAAGCTGCCGGACATCCTGGCCATCGTGCGCAGCACCGGGGCGCTGGACGCGACGCGCGCCGCTGCGCAGGCCGAGGCCGACAAGGCGCGCGCCGTTTTGGCGCACTTGCCGCCATCTCGGGCTCGCGAGGCTCTGTTAGACTTGTGTGCTCGGTCGATCCACCGCTCTTCATGACGGTTTTCGGCCGGCGGTGAACAGGCCCATTGCGGCCTGAACACCATATCGGGGTGTAGCTTAGCCTGGTAGAGCGCTACGTTCGGGACGTAGAGGCCGGAGGTTCGAATCCTCTCACCCCGACCAACTTTTGGTGTGCCCCGTGGGCTCAGACGCGTTGTTTCCACGGCGCTGTAACCAAAGGTCTGAGCGGCCCGGATTCGGCTTTTCTGGCGTTTACACCCCACGTGGGATCGGCGATGATCGATCTGATGTGCCAAAACCGCTCTGAACCCCATGGCCACTGAAGCTGTCGCTGACCCGCTGCCCTCTTCCCTGTCGGGTGTGGCACGCGTGCTGGTCAACGCGGGCAAGCTCAGCACCAAGGCCGCGGAAGATCTGCTCAAGAGCGCGCGCGAACGCAAGAGCAGTTTTGTCACCGCGTTGGTCGGCGCCGGCAGCATCAAGCCTGACGAGCTTGCACACACCCTGTCCACGGCCCTGGCGCTGCCGCTGGTGGACCTGAACGCGGTGGACTTGCAGAAGCTGCCACGCAACCTGGTGGACCCGAAGATCGCCAACCAGTATCAGTTGATGGTGCTGGGCAAACGTGGAAACCGGCTCTTCATTGGCGCTGCCGACCCCACGGACCAGGAAGCGGTCGAACGCATCAAGTTCGCGACCCAGCTAACGCCCGAATGGGTCATCGTCGAATACGACAAGCTGATGCGCCAGCTGGAAAGCCAGGGCGCCAGCGCCAGCGAGGTGCTGGAATCGCTTTCCTCCGGCGAGTTCGACTTCGACGTCACCGAAGAAGACATCTCCACGCCGGAAAGTGCCGAAGTCGCCACCGACGTGGAAGACGCGCCTGTGGTGCGTTTCCTGCAGAAGATGCTGATCGACGCCATCAACATGCGCGCGTCGGACCTGCACTTCGAGCCCTACGAATACAACTACCGCGTGCGCTTCCGCATCGACGGTGAACTGCGCGAAATCACGCAGCCGCCCATCGCCATCAAGGACAAACTGGCGTCGCGCATCAAGGTCATCTCGCGCATGGACATCGCTGAAAAGCGCGTCCCGCAAGACGGCCGCATGAAGCTCAAGTTCGGCAGCAAGGCGATCGACTTCCGCGTCAGCACCTTGCCCACGCTCTTCGGCGAGAAGGTCGTGATCCGGATCCTCGACCCGTCCAGCGCGAAGCTCGGCATCGAAGCATTAGGCTACGAGAAGATCGAGAAAGACCGTCTGATGGCATGCATCGGGCGGCCCTACGGCATGATCCTCGTCACCGGGCCCACGGGCAGCGGCAAGACGGTGTCGCTGTACACCTGCCTGAATATCCTGAACCAGCCGGGCGTGAACATCGCGACGGTGGAAGACCCCGCTGAAATCAACCTGCCCGGCATCAACCAGGTCAACGTCAACGACAGGGCGGGGCTGACATTCTCGGTGGCGCTGAAGTCCTTCCTGCGGCAGGACCCGGACATCATCATGGTGGGCGAGATCCGCGACCTCGAGACTGCGGACGTTGCCATCAAGGCCGCCCAGACCGGCCACATGGTGATGAGCACGCTGCACACCAACGACGCGCCGACGACGCTGACGCGCCTGCTCAACATGGGCGTGGCGCCATTCAACATCGCGTCCAGCGTGCTGCTCATCACCGCTCAGCGGCTGGCACGCAAGCTGTGTGAAAACTGCAAGAAACCGGCCGACTATCCCCGGGAGTCGATGCTCAAGGCCGGCTTCAAACCCGAAGACCTGGACGGCAACTGGAAGCCCTACCGTGCCGTGGGTTGCTCTTCTTGCAACAACGGCTACAAAGGCCGCGTAGGCATCTATCAGGTGATGCCGATCACCGAAGCGATCCAACGCATCATCCTGTCTGAAGGCACGGCGCTTGACATTGCCAAGCAGGCCGAAGCCGAAGGTGTGCGCGACCTGCGCCAGTCCGGCCTTATCAAGGTGCGCGGCGGCGTGACAACCCTTGAAGAAGTGATCCTCTGCACGAACGAGTAGCCCGCCGACCAGCCCGTCGATTACCTCGCCGATTCGCGCGTCAATCCTCCATCACCTGCATCTCCGCACCACTATGGCCACAGCAACACTTTCCAAACCCTCGAAGGAACTGATCTTCGAATGGGAGGGCAAGGACAAGAACGGCAAGGTCGTGCGCGGCGAAATGCGCGCCGGTGGCGAAGCGGTGGTCAACGCCAGCTTGCGCCGCCAGGGTGTGCTGATCACACGGGTGCGCAAACGCCGCACCAGCGGCGGCCGCTCCATCAAGCAAAGGGACATCGCCATCTTCACGCGCCAACTGGCCACGATGATGAAGGCTGGCGTGCCCCTGCTGCAGTCCTTTGACATCGTGGCCCGCGGCAGCACCAACCCGCGCATGACCAAGCTGCTGACCGACATCCGCACCGATGTCGAAACCGGCACCAGCCTGTCGTCCGCCTTCCGCAAGCATCCGCTGCACTTTGACGCGCTGTACTGCAACCTCGTTGAAGCAGGCGAAGCCGGCGGCATCCTGGAAGCGCTGCTCGACCGCTTGGCCATCTACCAAGAGAAGACGCTCGCCATCAAGTCGAAGATCAAGTCGGCGCTGATGTACCCCATCGCCGTCATCGTCGTCGCCTTCGTCGTGCTGACGGTGATCATGATCTTCGTCATCCCCGCCTTCGAGGACGTCTTCAAGTCCTTTGGCGGCGAATTGCCCGCGCCCACGCAGGCCGTGATCTGGCTGTCCAAGTTCTTCGTCAAGTGGTGGTGGGCCATCTTTGGCCTCGTCGGCGGCGGCCTGTACTTCTTCTTCGAGAGCTGGAAGCGCTCTGAAAAGATGCAGGAAACGATGGACCGCATCCTGCTCAAGATTCCGGTCTTCGGTGACCTCATCAACAAGTCGGTGATTGCACGCTGGACGCGCACCTTGTCCACCATGTTCGCAGCGGGCGTGCCGCTGGTGGAAGCGCTCGATTCCGTGGGCGGCGCTTCGGGCAACGCGGTCTACCGCATTGCCACCGAGCAGATCCAGCGCGACGTGTCCACCGGTTCGGCGCTGACCACGTCGATGACCACCACCGGCGTCTTCCCCAACATGGTCCTGCAGATGACGGCCATCGGTGAAGAGTCCGGCTCGCTCGACCACATGCTGGCCAAGGCGGCCGAGTTCTATGAAGAAGAAGTGGATGAGATGGTAAAGGGCCTGTCGAGCCTGATGGAGCCTTTCATCATCGTCATTCTGGGCGTGCTCATTGGCGGCATCGTGGTGTCGATGTACCTGCCGATTTTCAAGCTGGGCGCGGTTGTCTGACGGTGGGGCGGTCTTTCGACGCTTTTCTGCAGGACCTGCCGCTGGACTTGCTTCTGTCACCCTGGGGCCTGGCACTGCTGGGCCTGGCGGTGGGCAGCTTCCTGAACGTGGTGGTGCATCGCCTGCCGCTCATGCTGGAACGGCAGTGGTGGGGTGATGTCGCGGCGCAACTGATCGACAGCGACTCCTACCGCCGGGTCTTTGCCGCCGACGCGCCAGAACGGCTGAAGATGGCCGGTGGCACCGTGGAAAAGGCACTGGCCGACACGCCGCCGCTGACCCTCTCCAGGCCGGCTTCACGGTGCCCGGCCTGCGGCCACCGCATCCGCTGGTATGAAAACATTCCGTTGCTGAGTTGGCTGGCGCTGCGCGGCAAGTGTTCGGCTTGCGGCGTGGCCATCGGCCTGCGTTACCCGATGGTCGAACTCGGCACTGCGGCGCTTTTTGCCGCCTTTGCCTTCCACATGGGGCCGCAACCGACGGCGCTGCTGTGGTGTGGCGTGGCGGCCACCTTGCTGGCATTGGCGCTGATCGACTGGGACACCACCGTGCTTCCCGACGCGCTCACATTGCCACTGACCTGGGCCGGGCTGTGCGCGGCGGCCATCGGGTGGTTGGCCCCACTGACGCTGCTGCAGTCGCTGCAAGGCGCGGTGGTGGGCTATCTGGCGCTGTGGTCGGTGTACTGGCTGTTCAAGCTCACCACCGGCAAGGAAGGCATGGGCTACGGCGACTTCAAGTTGCTGGCTGCCCTGGGCGCATGGCTGGGCTGGCAGGCGGTGTTGCCGATCGTGCTGATGGCGTCAGTGCTGGGCGCGGCCATCGGCCTCGTGATGAAGGCCACGGGCTCACTGCGCAACGGCCGCTTCGTGCCCTTCGGCCCCTTCCTGGCCGGCGGCGGGCTGGTGGTGATGCTGGTCGGGCTGCCCCGCGTGTTGGGCTGGATCGGCTGGTAGGCATGGCGGGCGTGAGCGCTCCGTCGGCGATCGGTTTGACCGGCGGCATCGGCAGCGGCAAGAGCACCGTGGCCGCCTTGCTGGTGGCCCGCGGCGCGCATCTGGTGGACACCGACGCCATTGCGCGCGCACTCACTCAGGGCGGCGGTGCAGCCATGCCGGCGCTGGCAGACACATTCGGCGCGGCAGCGGTCACCGCCGATGGTGCGCTGGACCGTGCGCACATGCGTGCCCTGGCCTTCACCGATTCGCTTGCCAAGGCGCGGCTGGAAGCGATCCTGCACCCGCTGATCGGCCAGGAAGCGCGACGCCAGGCTGCTTTGGCGGGCGACCGCCCCGTCGTCTTCGATGTGCCGCTGCTCACCGAATCCACGCACTGGCGCTCGCGTGTCGCACGGGTGCTGGTGGTGGACTGCAGCGCGCAGACCCAAGAGGCGCGCGTGGTGCTGCGACCGGGCTGGACGGAGGCGGCCGCGCAGGGCGTGATCTCGCAACAGGCCACGCGCTCGTCGCGACGCGCCATCGCCGATGCCGTGATCCACAACGACGGCATCGGCCTTGCCGAGTTGGCGCAGTCCGTGAACACGCTGTGGGCGCTGTGGTTTGGCGCCACTGCTGCAAGGCCCGCCCTGCGCTGAGCTTGGGCACGGCACGGCACGCTGCAGTGCAGGCGCTGGAACGGGCTGTGGAACAATCAGTCAAGGTCAAGCGCCCCTGCGCCACACCACCCAGCCACTGAATCCACCTTGGTCCTTTACGAGTACCCGTTCAACGAAAGCATCCGCACGATGCTGCGGCTCGAACATCTGTTCGACCGCCTGGGTGAGCTGGTCTCGCGTGATTCGGCGATTGACCATCACTTCGCGCTGGCCACCATCTTCGAGATCATGGACGTCGCTTCGCGCGCCGACCTGAAAAGCGACCTGCTGAAGGAGCTCGACCGCCACCGCTCACAGCTCCAGGCCTACCGCGGGCACCCCGGCATTTCCGAAGCCGCGCTCGACGCCGTCACCAGCCGCATCGACCACGCCTTTGCCGGCCTCAACGCACTGCAGGGCAAGGCTGGTCAACTGCTCGCCAGCAACGACTGGCTGATGAGCATCCGAAGCCGCATCAATATTCCTGGCGGCACGTGCGAATTTGACCTGCCGGCCTACTACGCCTGGCAACAACACAGCCCCGAGCGCCGGCGCGCCGACCTTCAGGGCTGGATGGCCACGCTCACGCCCATGGCAGAAGCCTTGCAGGTGCTGCTGGGCCTGCTGCGCGACAGCGGCGCGCCGCAACGCATGGTGGCGCCGTCGGGCCAGTACCAGCAGAACCTGCAGAGCGTGCCGCAGGGCAAGGCCTACCAGCTGCTGCGCGTGCGGGTGGACCCAGCGCTTGGGCTGGTGCCTGAAATCAGTGGACATCGGCTGCTGGTGTCGGTGCGCTTCATGAAGCCCGATGCCGAAGGCCGGCTGCGTGCGGCGGGCACGGACACCACCTTCGAATTGAGCCTTTGCGCTTGACATGGGACCACCCCCGGCAGCGGCTTCGTCGCTGCCCCCTCAAGGGGGCGACGCCAGCGGCCGGGCCAAGCCCGATCCGCGGCGTTTGCTTGGGGGCAGCAACCGCATGAGCGAATCGGCCGCCCGCAAGGTGCCCTGCCCCAGCTGCCGCCAGCCCGCGGTGTACGGCCCGGCCAACCCCTGGCGGCCCTTCTGCAGCGAACGCTGCCGCAGCGCAGATCTGGGCGCCTGGGCCAGCGAGCGCTTCCGGCTGCCGGCTGAAGCCCCCAGCGAGCCAAACACCGACGACGGCGCGCTGCCCGGCGCACACTGACCATGGCAGCAGCACGGTCGGCATTGCAGGGCCACATCCTCACGCCGCAAGGTTTTGTGCGCGGTGAGTTGCTGCCGCACGACGGCCGAATTGGCGCCGTCAATGGCCGGCCGGTCACGGAAGCGGATCTGCGCGCCAGCCCGCTGCCGATCGTGTTGCCAGGCTTCATCGACCTGCACGTGCACGGCGGCGGCGGCCTCGACACCATGGCCGGCGGCGACGCGATCGACACCATCGCCCGCACCCACGCCCGTCACGGCACGACCGCGCTGCTGGCCACCACGATGACGGCGCCGCGGCACGAGATCGAGGCGGCATTGCGCGCCCTGGCGCCGCACATTGCGCAACGTGGAGCCGGTGCAGCGCGGGTGCTGGGCGTGCACCTCGAGGGCCCATACATCAACCCCGGCCGCCTGGGCGCACAACCGGACTTCGCCACCACGGCCACGCTGGCCGATGTGCTTTCGCTGCACGCGCTGGCACCTATCAAGCTGATCACCATCGCACCCGAATTGCCGGGCCATCTGGCGTTGATCGTGGCATTGCGCCAGCAGGGTTTTGTCGTGCAGGTCGGCCACTCGGCCGGCCACTACGAAGACGGCGTGGCCGCGTTGCAGGCCGGCGCCACCGGCTTCACGCACCTTTTCAACGCCATGACCGGCCTGCACCACCGCGATCCCGGCATGGCCGGCGCGGCGTTGGCACATGCCGAGCGTGCAGAGATCATCCCCGACCTGCTTCACGTGCACCCTGGCGCCATCCGCGTCGCCCTGCGCGCCATTGCCGGCCTGTACTGCGTCACCGATTCCACCGCCGCCACCGGCATGCCTGATGGCGACTACGCACTGGGCCGCCACACCGTCACCAAGTGCCTGGGCGGCGTGCGCCTGGCCGATGGCACGCTGGCCGGCAGCACGCTGACGATGGACCAGGCGCTGCGCAACCTGGTGGGCCTGGGCCTGTCGCTGGCCGACGCCTCGCGGCGCACGGCCACGATTGCGGCCGACCACCTGGGCCTGGCCGACCGCGGCCGGCTCGCGCCTGGCGCCTGGGCCGATGTCGTGGTGCTGGACGCCGCGTTGCAGCTGCAGGCGGTGTGGATCGAAGGCTGCGAAATCGATCTTAGCGGCTGAGGCTGCGCAGGAACGCTTCGAGGTCAGCCGCCTGCGCGGGCGACAGCTTCAGCGGGCGCAGGATGCGTTCACCGTCGGCATGCAGGCGCTCTTCGTCCAGACCGGAATAGTGGCGCACCACGTCACGCAGCGTGGCCAGGCTGCCGTTGTGCATGTAGGGCGCGGTGCGCAGCAGCTGGCGCAAGCCGGGCACGCGGAATTCGCCAAAGTGGCGCGGCTCCATCACCACGTGGCGCGTGCCCACGGCACGAGGGTCCGAGGGCCCGGCGTCGTTGTGTGGGCCGAGCCGGTTGACGGTGCTGGCCTGCAACTTGAGCAAGCCGCCGTGGCGCCCTGGATCGACGCCTCCGGGCACGAAAAACGGCACGCCGATGTCGGCGAACTCACCATTTGAAAACCGTGGCCCCGCGTGGCAGACGCTGCAACGGCCTTCGCCGATGAAGAGCTTGAGGCCGCGCTGCGCGGTCACCGGATAACGCGCTGCCGCGATGGCGTCGCCGCGCACCAGGGCGTCGCGGAAGCTGTCGAAGGCCGTGCGCGGCGACAGCAGCGTCGCCTGGTAAGCGGCCAGCGCCTTGGCGACGTCCACCAGCACCGCATCATCATCGGCCGGCACGGTGCGGCCGAAGGCCATGCGGTAGCTGCGGCGCCAGGTCGCGTCCGCGCGGATGCGCGCCGCCAGGCCTGCAGCGGTCTGCCCCATCTCGCCTTGCGCCAGCAAGGGCGCCAGGCTCGCTGCCCACAACGAGTCGTGCGCGCCGTCCCAGCCAAACCAGCGCTGCTGGGCGGCGTCGAGCAGGCCGGGCGTGTTGCGTGCGCCAGGCGCATGGCGTTCGCGTGCGGTGCTCTGGCCGTCCTGGAACGCGAGCGAAGGGTCGTGGCAACTGGCGCACGACTTCACCCCACCCGTCGACAACCGCCGGTCGAAGAACAACTCGCGGCCCCAGCGCACGGCACCGGGGCGGTCTTCTGCAGCGTTGGCAAGGTCGGGCACGCGAGGCGGCGGCCAAGGCCCGTGGGTCGCGATGCGGGCATGCTCCTCGGGCGAAAACGCCAACAGCACCTGTGCTTGACCGCCCGCGTGCAGCACGGCCAGCAGCAACGCTGTGGCCAGACGCCTCACCGCAGAGACACCGACTGGCGCAATCGGTGCTGCTGGCCTTGTGCCTGCAGGTCGAGCGTCAATTCCCAGCGCCCGCTCATATGCCAGAGCAGGCCTTCGACGCGCCATCGGCCTTCGCCCAGCGGCTTCAGGCTGGGGCGGTAGTTCATGCCGTGGCGATGCTCGGGCATCGTGGCGTCCACACGCAGCAATACCGCGTCAACCGGGCACAGGGTGACGAGCAGCGCAAAAGGGCGGCCGACCGAAATCGGGCTGGGCTCGGCAAGCCATGCGGCTTGCACCGGGCCTTCGGCCACCACCGCCGCACCTGCGCTGGGTGCAGGGCAGTCGGCCTGTGCTGGGATTGGCACCCAACACGCCAGGCACGCCAGCCCAGTCGCGACGAAAAGTGCCTTCATCGTGCCGCTGCCCGCGCCAGCAGCCCGGTGAAGATCGCTTCACCGTTCTTCCAGCCGATGCGTTCGGCCACGTCGCGCGGCAAGTCGGCCAGCCATTGGCGCGACCATCGCGCGTGATCGGTGACGTAGTACCAGCGCTCGGGGGTGAAGGTGTCGGTGCCCAGCAAAAAGCGGTCCGGGAATTCCAGGAAGGCAGCGCGCCACGCGGGATCGACCTTGCCCGCCATGGCGTGGTCGCTGCGGAAGGCCAGGTCACACCAGAGATTCTTGTGCTTGCGCAGCATCTCGCGCACCTTCTCCGGCGCTTCGAAGCCGGCGTGCGCCCACAGGATGCGCGCATCCGGGTCCTGCTTGAACTGGCGCTCGATGGCGTCGGCATCCGAATGCGAATGCAGAAACAGCTGGTGCTGGCGCGCCAGTTGCACCACGCCGCGCACCACGGGCAGATCGGCGTCGGCACCGTAGATGTGGTATTCGCCGATCGCCACGTAGCGGTATTTGGCCAGTCGCGTTTCCAGGTGGGTGACGATGCTGCTGTCGTGCATCCAGCTGCCAATTTCGCCGCGGCTGCGATAGGGGCGCAGCACCGGCAGCACCAGGTCCGGCGCCTCGGCGTAGAGCTTCTGCGTGCCTTCGTCGCTGCTGCTGGAGACCATCGCGCGCTTCAGACCGGCCTGGCGCATCAGGGCCACGGCGTCCTTGGGGGGCAGGCGCTCCCAGGCGTCGTGGCTGTAGTGCAAGTGGGCGTCGAAGAGTGGCAGCGGCGGGTCGGTCCCTTGCGCGGCAGCAGGGACCATGGCTGCGCCGGCCATCAGGCCCGTCAGCAAACTGGCCAGCAACACGGCTTGAAGGCGGCATACACCCGGCAAGGCGGGCAAGGCGGCAAGGGTCGGCATGGCGATCTCCGCCGTTGAGCAGAAGACATCGTAGCCAAGCTGCGCCTGGGGGCTCTTGAACTGCCACGATCGAACCCTATAATCGGTTTGCTAGCACTCGACAGCGTTGAGTGCTAACGGTCGGAGCAGTGCCAGACATGGCGCCCCGACTCTTGCATGTCAGCGAGGGCCAACTTCGTTGGCGACCCGCAAAAAACCGCACCAGCGCACATCCCAAGGAGATCCAATGAAACTTCGTCCTTTGCACGATCGCGTGATCGTCAAGCGTCTCGAGAATGAAACCAAGACCGCCTCGGGCATCGTCATCCCCGACAACGCCGCCGAAAAGCCCGACCAGGGCGAAGTCCTGGCCGTGGGCCCGGGCAAGCGCAATGACAAGGGCGACTTCGTGGTCCCCAACGTCAAGAGCGGCGACCGCGTGCTGTTTGGCAAGTACAGCGGCCAGACCGTCAAGGTGGACGGTGAAGAACTTTTGGTGATGAAAGAAGAAGACCTCTTCGCCGTCGTCGAAAAGTAATTTCACACCCCCCCACAACACTGAATCCGGAGAAATACACATGGCTGCAAAAGACGTCATTTTTGGCGCTGACGCCCGTCACCGCATGGTCGAGGGTGTGAACATCCTGGCCAACGCGGTCAAGGTCACCCTGGGCCCCAAAGGTCGCAACGTCGTGCTCGAGCGCAGCTTTGGCGCCCCCACCGTCACCAAGGACGGTGTTTCTGTCGCCAAGGAAATCGAGCTGAAAGACAGGCTCCAGAACATGGGCGCGCAGATGGTCAAGGAAGTTGCTTCCAAGACCAGCGACAACGCCGGTGACGGCACCACCACCGCCACCGTGCTGGCCCAGAGCATCGTGCGCGAAGGCATGAAGTACGTGGCCGCCGGCATGAACCCGATGGACCTGAAGCGCGGCATCGACAAGGCCGTGACGGCCCTGACCGCCGAGCTGAAGAAGGCCAGCAAGGCCACCACCACCAGCAAGGAAATCAGCCAGGTCGGCAGCATCAGCGCCAACTCGGACGAATCCATTGGCGAGATCATCGCCAAGGCGATGGACAAGGTTGGCAAGGAAGGCGTCATCACCGTTGAAGATGGCAAGAGCCTGGACAACGAACTCGACATCGTCGAAGGCATGCAGTTCGACCGCGGCTACCTGTCGCCCTACTTCATCAACAACCCCGAGAAGCAGAGCGCCACGCTGGACAACCCCTTCGTGCTGCTCTACGACAAGAAGATCAGCAACATCCGCGACCTGCTGCCCTGCCTGGAGCAAGTGGCCAAGAGCGGCCGTCCGCTGTTGATCATTGCCGAAGAAGTTGAAGGCGAAGCACTGGCCACGCTGGTGGTCAACACCATCCGCGGCATCCTGAAGGTCGTGGCCGTCAAGGCGCCGGGCTTCGGTGACCGCCGCAAGGCCATGCTGGAAGACATTGCCATCCTGACTGGCGGCAAGGTCATCGCTGAAGAAGTGGGCCTGACGCTGGAGAAGGTTACGTTGGCTGACCTGGGCCAGGCCAAGCGCGTCGAAGTGGGCAAGGAAAACACCACGCTCATCGACGGCAGCGGCGCCGGCCCCGACATCGAAGCGCGCGTCAAGCAGATCCGCGTCCAGATCGAGGAAGCCACCAGCGACTACGACCGTGAAAAGCTGCAAGAGCGCGTGGCCAAGTTGGCCGGCGGTGTTGCGGTCATCAAGGTCGGTGCCGCCACCGAAGTGGAAATGAAAGAAAAGAAGGCGCGCGTCGAAGACGCCCTGCACGCCACGCGTGCTGCGGTGGAAGAAGGCATCGTCGCCGGTGGCGGCGTGGCATTCCTGCGCGCCCGCCAGGCCGCAGGCACCATCAAGGGTGACAACCCCGACCAGGAAGCCGGCATCAAGATCGTGATGCGCGCCGTCGAAGAGCCGATGCGCATCATCGTCCAGAACGCCGGCGAAGAGCCCAGCGTGGTGGTCAACGCGGTGCTGGCCGGCAAGGGCAACTATGGCTACAACGCGGCCAACGGCACCTACGGCGACATGATCGAGATGGGCATCCTGGACCCGACCAAGGTGACGCGCACGGCGCTGCAGAACGCAGCCTCTGTCGCCAGCCTGATGCTGACGACCGAAGCCATGGTGGCTGAGGCTCCGAAGGACGAGTCTGGTGCCGGTGGCGGCATGCCGGGTGGCATGGGCGGCATGGGTGGCATGGGCGGCATGGACATGTAGTCTTGCGCCGGACGGGTACGCCGTCGTAAGTCGGCTGGTTCGAACCGGCAGGCTTTGCCTGCGGTTCAACCAGCCGGTGGCGGCTCTCTCTCCGAAAGGCCTGCGTTCTGGAACGCAGGCCTTTTTCTTTGATCGAACACTTTCAGACCGCTCATAATTTTGCGTATATGGCCTTGCCTCCCGTTTCCCCGCTGTTCCGGCAATACGTCGACGACGAAGTGCTGCGCGCCCCGCTGGTCTTTGACCAGTTGCTGGATGCGGTGCTGGAAGAAGTGCGCCGCGGCCTGGCTGGCATGGCGTCCACACAACGCACCGCCGTGGCTGACCTGATGCAGGCGATGCAGACCCAGCGGCTGCGCATGGGGGACTACTTCATGCACTCGCTGCGCGAGCAGGTGCAGGTGGAGATGAGCCGCCAGCCGACCAAGGGCAGCAAGGCACCCGAGAAGAAACCCGAGAAGCCACGCAGCCTGTCGCTGGTGGATGAAGACGAAGTCGCCATCGACGTCGAGTTGTCGCACACCATGGAAGCCATCCGCAGCGTGGCCGAATACGAACTGCGCGAACTGCGGACCTTTGTCTCCGCACTCGTCGGCGACCTCGACATGGCGCAGGACCACAACCCCTTTCGCGCCGAAGTCATGGCCCGAGCGGTGTGGGCCGCGGCGCAGGCCCTGCCGCTGTCGCGCGGCCACCAGATTGCCTTCATGCGCCATGCCTCGCAGCCGCTGGCGCAGGTGCTGCGCACCAGTTACGCAGCCAGCACGTCGCGCCTGGAAGGCATGGGCGTGGAGCCTGCGGCCTACCGCACGCTGATCCTGCCTTCGGGCTCGCGGCGCGGTGGCCGTTCTGCCGAGATCACCTTCACGCCCGATCTGTACCGCATGAGCGACACCATGCCGGCGCAGCAGGATCCTCAACAGGGCCTGAGCTACCACGGCCAGTCCGCACGCGTTCAGTCGCTGGAGCGCTGGTCCGATGTCGCGCGCGGCACCACCCACCGTGCGGACCGCCAGGCGATTGAACTCGTCAGCCGGCTCTTTGAAGCGATGCAGACGGACCCCCGCGTGCCGTCTGACGTGACGCTGCTGATTTCGCGCCTGCACGGCCCGGCCATGCGGCTGGCGCTGCGCGACCGGGCTTTGCTCGACCACAACAAACATCCGCTCTGGCGCTTCATCAACCAGATCGTCTTCGCGGCTGAAATGTCACCCGACGGCTTCGACCCAGAAAGGCTGCAGCTGCTCAAGCTGGCGCAAGCCACCATTGAACAACTCGCCAGCGAGCCCGAGCAGAACTCTGGCCTCTACCGCTGGGCGGTGGAGCGCCTGAACGGCTTCCTGCACAAACGCCTGACCCGGCGGCTCGCGGCAGTGGCCTCGCAGGTGGGCGCGCTGCAAAAGCTGGAAGACAAGCTCAACAACGGCCAGGGCCCGCCGTCCACCATGAGCGGCCCGCTCGACTTTCATCAGCTTGACACCGTGCCAGCCGAGTTCATGGACACCCACCTGCCCACGCTTGACAGCAGCCCGAGCGCCGCCGAATGGCTGAACAAGCTCAAACCTGGCGACTGGGTGCGCATGTTCTTCAAGGGCCGTTGGGTGCAGGCGCAACTGCTGTGGCCCGGTGAGCGACGCGAATTTCTGCTCTTCGGCGACGGCGGCTCTGACGAGACCTGGGCGGTGCGAGCCCGCGCGCTGGTGTTGATGCACGGCAACGGGCTCATCAAGACGCTCAAGCAGCGCAGCATTGTCGGCAGCGCTGCGGCGCGGGTGCACGAGCAGGTGGGCTCCGCGTCCGCGGCCTGAGCGCCCCGGCCGCCTCAGCCGCAAGAACCTGTCCGCTTCGGTCAGTCGAGCAGCGAGACGATCAGCTCCGCCACGCGGCCGGGTTGTTCATGCACGATCCAGTGCGACGCGTCGGGCACACGCTGTATCTGCAAGTGCGGCACCCAGCGCTCCAGGCCGTCCAGCAATTCAGGCAGCAGCGCCTTGTCGCGTTCTCCCCAGAGCACGGTGGTGGGCACGCGCGAGGTCACGGCTTCGTCGGGCAGCTTCACCTGATGCACCGGATCGTCGGCGCCCGTGGGCGGGCGCAGCGGCGACGCGCGGTAGTAGTTGAGGCCGCCGGTCAGGCCGCGGCCGTCATTGGCCCAGGACTGGCGATACTGTTCGCGCACTTGCGACGTTAGCCAATCGGCGCTCTGCAAGAAGGGCCACAGGCGGCGGAAGTCATCTTCGGCCAGCAGGCTTTCTGCATCGGGCCGGCAGAGAAAATTCATGTACGCGCTGGCCGTCTGCTGCTGCGGGTTGTGCAGCAGTTCGCGCAGGAAGGTCGCCGGGTGCGGGGAATTGATGATCAGCAGCCGGCGCAGCAAGTCAGGCCGTTGCGCGGCCAGGTTCCAGGCCAGCGCGCCGCCCCAGTCGTGCGCGACCAGCAGGTCCAGCGGCGAACCCAGCGCTTCGATGGCCGCCACGATGTCGCCCACCACGTGCTTCGCGCGGTAGGCCGCTACATCGCTGGGCGCGGACGATCCGACAAAGCCTCGCAGGTTGGGTGCGACACACGCCGCGCGTGGCTCCACGCGCTGCATCACGTCATCCCACACGAAAGCCGCTTCCGGAAAGCCGTGCAGCAGCAGCACGCGCACACGGCCAACGCCTGCTGCGCGGCAGGCCAGGTGGATGCCGCCGGGCACGCTGAGGTTGAAGTGTCGGATCATGCCTTGTGCGTCCAGCCGTGCAGTGCCTGCGCCACATCGCCCAGGCCCAGGCGCGACAGCGCTGAAAACGCCGTCACGCCGATGTCGGCGTTGTCGGTGCTCACCTCAGCCAGCACGTCCTGCGCGGCGCGCACCGCAGCCTGCGTCTCGCTGCGGTTGAGCTTGTCGGACTTGGTCAGCAGTGCCAGCAGCCGCACTTCGCCGTTGGCCAGCCGCGGCGCCAGCAGCGCCAGCAGGCGGCGGTCGAGTGCGGTGAAGCCCAGGCGCGAATCGATCATCAGCACCACGCCGTGCAGGTTGCGACGCAGCTGCAGGTAGTCGGACATGACTTCCTGCCAGCGCAGTTTGGCCGAGCGCTCCACGGCCGCATAGCCATAACCCGGCAGGTCGGCAAAGAGCGTGTCTGGCTGGTCCTTGGGGCCGACTTCGAAGAGGTTGATGTGCTGGGTGCGCCCCGGTGTGCGCGACGCGAAGGCCAGGCGCTTTTGCTGCGCCAGGCGGTTGATGGCGGTGGACTTGCCCGCGTTGCTGCGGCCGACGAAGGCGATCTCGGGCAACTCACCGGCCGGCAACTGGTCCAGCTTGCTGGCGGTGGTGAGGAAACGCGCGCTGTGGGCCCAGGCCAGGGCGGTCTTTTCCGCAGGATCGGGCAAGGCCGGCGGGCTGGTCAAGCCAGCGGCTGAAGGGGCCCGGAGTGAGGTTGTCATGGTGCATTGTAAAATTCCCCAGTTAAGCCCTGCGCAAACCGTTTGAAAGCTCTCCGCATGAAGTCGCCTGCTTCCCTGAACCTGTTCGTATTGGCCCTGCTCACTTCGGCAGCCGGCACTGTTTTGGCGGCCGAGGCCGCGCCCGCGGCCTTCAAGGCCGACCCCGCCAAGGGCGCGCAGCTGAGCGCCAGCTGCCAGGCCTGCCACACGGCAGACGGATCGCGCGGGTCGCCTGCCAACCCGATCCTGCAGGGCCAGCACCCGGAATACATCGTCAAGCAGCTGACGGAGTTCAAGACCGGCAAGCGCAAGAACGCCATCATGATGGGCATGGCTGCCACGCTGTCGGAAGACGACATGAAGCAGGTTGCCGCCTTCTACGCGTCCAAATCGGCCAAGCCGGGGTTTGCAAAGCTCAAGGAGACGGTTTCCCTGGGTGAGCAGATCTACCGCGGCGGCATCCTGGCCAAGGCCGTGCCCGCCTGCGCCGGCTGCCACAGCCCCAACGGCGCCGGCATCCCCGCGCAGTACCCGCGCCTGAGCGGCCAGCATGCCGACTACGCAGAGGCGCAATTGCTGGCCTTCCGCTCGGGCGTGCGGGGCAACAACGCACAAATGACCACCATCGCCGGCAAGATGAACGAACGCGAGATGAAGGCCGTGTCCGACTACGTGGCGGGCCTGCGCTGACGCACATGCAGCGGCAGAGCAGCCGCAAAGCAGCGTCGATAGGCCGGTCTTGCACCGGCCTTTTTCATGGCTGCTGCGCCAAGCGACCAGAATCTGCCGCCGTAAGAAGCGGATTCGCCAGACGACGCTTGGCTGAGAAATTCACACGAGGCATCGATGCAATTCCTGAAGGACCGCGGCTACCCACATCCCAGGGCGTCAGAGATCACGCCACAAAGCCTGTACCTCTCGCGTCGGCAGTGGATGCAAGCGCTGGCGGCCGGCGCAAGCGGCATTGCGCTGCCGACCCTGGCACAGACCCCATTCGCCACATCCACCGTCCGCCCCGGCAAACATGCCGCATTGCCCAGCGCCCGCAGCACGCTGCCCGGTGCGCTGACGATGGACAAGCTCACGCCCTTTGCCGACGCCAGCACCTACAACAACTTCTACGAATTTGGCACCGACAAGTCCGACCCCGCACGCGCTGCCGGCACGCTCAAGCCCAGGCCCTGGACCGTGGCGGTGGAAGGCGAAGTCAAGAAACCCGGCATCTACGACCTGGACGCGCTGCTGAAGTTGGCACCGATGGAAGAACGCATTTACCGCCTGCGCTGCGTCGAAGGCTGGTCGATGGTGGTGCCGTGGGTCGGCTATTCACTGGCCGAGCTGATCAAACGCGTAGAGCCCACCGGCAACGCCAAGTTCGTGCAGTTCGTGACGCTGGCCGACAAGACGCAGATGCCGGGGCTGTCGTCGGGTGTGCTCAACTGGCCCTACACCGAAGGCCTGCGGCTGGACGAAGCCATGCACCCGCTGGCGCTGCTGAGCTTTGGCATGTACGGCGAAGTGCTGCCCAACCAGAACGGTGCGCCGGTGCGCCTGGTGGTGCCCTGGAAGTACGGCTTCAAGAGCGGCAAGTCGATCGTCAAGATCCGCTTCACCGACAAGCAGCCCAGGACCAGCTGGGAAGAAGCCGCGCGCGACGAGTACGGCTTTTATTCCAACGTCAACCCGAAGGTGGACCACCCGCGCTGGAGCCAGGCCACCGAACGCCGCATCGGTGAAGACGGCCTCTTCGCCAAGAAGCGGCCGACGCTGATGTTTAACGGCTATGAAGCGCAGGTGGGGCAGCTGTATGCCGGCATGGATCTCAAGCGCTTCTTCTGAATCTGCAGCGCCCAAGGGAACAGGCGGCATGAACCGCTGGCTGCTGCGGCCAGAAGCCAAGCCGCTGCTCTTTGCCGCCGCCTTGCTGCCGGTGGCGTGGCTGCTCTACGGCGCCATTGCCAACACGCTGGGCGCCAACCCGGCCGAAGCGCTGATCCGCAGCACGGGTGACTGGACACTGCGCTTCCTGTGCCTGACGCTAACGATCACGCCGCTGCGGCAAGTCACCGGCTGGCATGCACTGGCGCGGCTGCGCCGCATGGTGGGCGTGTTCACCTTCTTCTACGGCGTGCTGCACTTTCTGTGTTTCGCCTGGCTGGACATGGGATTCGACCTGACGGCGATCCTGAAAGACATCCCCAAGCGCCCGTTCATCCTCGTCGGCACGGCCGCACTGTTGCTGATGCTGCCGCTGGCGGCCACGTCCTTCAACCGCGCCATCAAGGCGCTCGGTGCAAGGCGCTGGCAACAGCTGCACCGCGCGGTGTATGCCGTGGCGCTGCTGGCGCTGCTGCACTTCTTCTGGATGCGGGCGGCGAAGAACAACTTTGCCGAATGGTCAGTCTATGCGGCCGTGATTTCGCTGCTGCTGGGCTGGCGGCTATGGCGCTATCTGCAAGCCCGCAGGGCTGCCACGCTCAACGCATGAAGCTGGGCAGCCACAGGCTGAGCGGTTGAAATTCCAGCACGATCACAAGCCCCACCACCAGCGCCAGCACAAAGAGCCACACACCGCGGAAGATCTCGCCCAGCGACACGCCCTTGAGCAGCGTGTTCAGCACAAAAAGGTTCATGCCCACCGGCGGGCTGATAAGGCCGATCTGCACCACCAGCACGATCAACACGCCAAACCACACCGGGTCGAAACCGAGGCCCGTGACGATCGGGAAGAACACCGGAATGGTCAGCAGCACCATGCTCAGTTCTTCCATGATGGTGCCCAGCAGCACGTAGATCAGCATCATGGCGCCCACCACCATCAGCGGGCTCAGGCCCTGGCCCAGGATCCATTCCTTCAGGTCCGCGGGCATGGTGGTGAAGTTGATGAAGCCCGAAAACAGCATCGCGGCGATGAGGATGGTGAAGAGCATTGCCGTCGTGCGCGCGCTTTCCACCAGCACGTCCAGCAGCACGCGCCATGTCAGCGTGCGCCGCGCCAGCGCGAACAGGAAGGCGCCCATGGCGCCGATGCCGGCGCCTTCGGTGGCCGTGAAAACGCCGCCGTAGATGCCGCCCAGCACCACCACCACCAGCAGCGCTACGCCCCAGATGTCGCGCAGCGCACTCCAGCGTGCAGACCACGGTGTGCGCTCACCGGCCGGGCCCGCGCCGGGGTCGCGCCAGGTGATCCAGGCCACGGCCGCCATCATCAGGCCGGCGCACATCAGGCCCGGCAGCACCCCGGCGGCGAAGAGCTTGCCGATGTGGGTTTCGGTGACGATGCCGTAGATGACGAGGATCGTGCTCGGCGGGATCATGATGCCCAGCGTGCCGCCGGCCGCGATCACGCCGGTGCTGAGGTAGTCGGCGTAGCCCAGCTTCTTCATCGGCGGGTAGGCCACCTTGGCCATCGTCGCGGCCGTGGCAATGCTGCTGCCGCAGATGGCACCAAAGCCGGCGCAGGCCAGCACCGTGGCGTGCGCCAGGCCGCCGCGCACGTGCCCGATGAACGCATAGGCAGCGCGGAACAGCTCCTGCGCCAGGCCGGCGCGGGCGACGAAATTGCCCATCAGGATGAACAGCGGCACCACCGACAGCGTGTAGGCAAAGCCGGTGTCATAAACCACCTGCGCCGCGTTGGCCATGGTGGGTGCCCAGCCGCGCAGCATGCCCAGGCCGACAAAGCCGACCAACCCCATGGCAAAGGCCAGCGGGATGCGCAACAGCGCCAGGGCAAAGACTGCGGCAAAGCCGATCAGGGCGTCGCTCATTTCGCGTTCATGGGGCGCTGGAGTCTCCGTCGCCATCGCTGTTGCCGCCCACGCCCGCGTGGTGATGCGCCACCGGCCTCCATGCCAGCAGGCCATGCACGGCCGCCGTCAGCACGCACAGCAGGCTCATCAGATAGACGAAGGGCGCCAGCGGCAACTTCAGCTGCGCCGTGATGTCGCCATAACTCTGCATGTTGCCGGCCTTGACCCACATCAGCCAGGCCAGCCCCAGCAGCAGCGCCAGCACCAGCAGGTCCACGGCGGCCTGCTGCACATGGCGCAGCGCAGCCGGCACCCAGCGGTCGAGCGAGTCGAACACCACGTGCTCGCCCCGCAACGACACCAGCGGCAGCGCGGCAAAGATCACCACCACCATCAGCAGCTCGGTCAGTTCCAGCGAGCCCGTCACCGACGCGCTGAAGAACTTGCGCCCCACCACATCGACAAAGGTCAGCAGCATAAGGGCGAACAGCGCCAGCGCCGCCAACAGGCCGCACAGCGTGGTGAGGAGTCTTCTCAACGGGGCGACAAGCCGCGCGAGGTGCTGCGCTTCACTGCAGCTTGGCGATGTCGGCGCGGAAGGCCGCCAACGCCTTCTTGGGCTCCTTCATGCCCTTGGCCTCGGCTGCCTTGGCCCAGGTCTCCACCAGCGGTTCGGTCTTTTCGGTCACGTGCTTGACGAAGGCCGCGTCGGCCTTGGTGAGCTGCACGCCGTTGGCCTGCATGAAGGCCAGGCCACGGCGGTCCACCTTGTCCCAGCCCTTGCCGAACATGCGCGCCGCGACTTCACCGGACAGTTCGTCCACGGCCTTCTTCACGTCGGGCGCCAGAGCGTCGTACTTGGCCTGGTTCATCATGAAGACGAAGCTCGTGTTGTAGAGGCCACCCGGGAAGGTGGTGCCGTACTTGATGACCTTGTCGATCTTGAAGCTTTCCACGCTTTCGGCCGGAAACAGCGTGCCGTCCATGACGCCGCTGGACAGCAGTTCGTAGCTTTCGGGCGCGGGCTTGAGCGTGACGTTCATGCCCAGCGCCTTGCTGATCTCGTTGACCATGCCGCCGCCGACGCGCCACTTCAGGCCCAGCAGTTCTTCTGCCTTGGTGATGGGGCGTTTGGTGTTGAAGACGATGCCCGGGCCATGCGTGAAGACGGCCAGCACCTTCACGCCCTTGTGCTCTTCGGCCATCGCCGGGGTCCTGGCGTACAGACGCTGGAAGGCCACCGACACCGGCTCGGAGTTGTTGCCCAGGAAAGGAAACTCCGCCACCTGCGTGGTGACGAAGCGGCCCGGCGTGTAGCCGTGCACCGTGAAGGAAATGTCCGCCAAGCCGTTGCGCACCGCGTCGAAAGTGGCGGGTGCCGCGGCCACGCCGCGCGGCAGCAGGTTGCACTTGATCTTGCCGCTGGTCTTTTGCTCCAGCAGGCCGCACCACTCTTTCTGCGTCTCGGTCAAAGAATGACTGGGTGGCAGCCATGAAGAGGCCGTCAACACGGTCTGCGCCGACACGCCGCCGCACAGCATCGCGGCGGCTGCGGTCAGGAGGACGGGCTTGAGGACGGGGGCCATGGCAATACTCCGCAGATTGAATTTCGATGGCTTCGATTTTCAGGGCGCCACCTCACCAGGATCTGACTCAACACCTAGGACAAACCCGCGTCGTCGAAGATGGCTCCTTCGTGCCCGCGAACCGGTGATTGCCCGCCGCGCTTGCGCGCGGCAATCGCGTCGCGGCAACTTGCAAAGCACAGTGGCCGAGGCGGCTCGGTTGCGGAAGCGCCGCTGGCGCTGGCGCAAGTGGCGTAGGCGGACAGCAGGGCCGCACGTCGCTGGAAAGGGCCCGCGACCACTTCTTCGAAGCCACTGGCTTGGCCGCGCGAGTGCTGTTGCACCTGTCGGGTTTGCTGATCAGGCTCGGTGACCCGAGTGATACGGCACCACTTCAGGCGCCCGCGCTCGGCCACGTGGGCGACGCACACCGCATGGGCTGGGACAGTGCGCAGGCCTTGCCCACGGGTCTGCTGAGGAACGCCAGAGCGGTGCCCGAGCGAGCATTGCGCTCGCTGGCGATCAAGCAGGCACAGGGCTCGGCACACGCTGCGCCGCCTTGTCACTCGCACCCCCGACAATGGCCACCTCTTCACCTTTGAGCGTAAGGACATCGGAGCATGCGGAGGCAAGTCATCGTCGCTGCTGGAGAGCGCGGTTTTGAACAGCACCTCCTGGATGGTTGGCATGCCGCCGAAGACTGGTGCACGTGGAGCGCAGCGACCGTCGCACGCCTGCTCGTTCCATTGCGACCCGCACCCGACGACTCGGGACTGGAGGTGCGCGTCACGCTGGTGGCCGCGCCATCGGGTGGGGCGTACAACGGGCTTCGCCTGCTCGCCAACGGCGTCGAGTTGCAACCCTGCGCCCCAGAGCCGAACGGCGCTTTCGGCTTCTCAGCGCATGTCGCGGACGGCCACCCCTGGCTGCTGATCGAATTTCACATCGACCGCCTCGAGACCCCGGCCGCCATGGGGCTCTCGCCTGACGAACGGGCGCTCGGCATCGGCTTGAGACGTGTCGAGATCGATCTGGACTCGCCCGAAGCTGCTGCCGCTGGCGATGCGACCGAACTGAGAACGTTCGAGTGGCTGCCGGCCGCCGACTTGCTGCAGCCCGCGCGGCTGGACCTGGTCGTCAAGGCGCGCTTCTTCAGTGCGCTGATGACCGGCCGCGGTCTGCAGCCAGCACGCGAGGCCTACATGCGGCATATCGGGCTGAGAACCGGCGGCCGCGAGCCCGTTGATTTCCTTGGCAACCCATCAACGAAGCTCGAACTCGAGCACTATGAACTGGCCTGCCGCTCCCTCTTGATGTCGATGCGCCGCGACGGCTTCGACCCGAGGCAAGCGGTGCCCTTGGGGCGTGCTGACCTGCCGCTCAATGGAGCCCATCGTATCGCGTGCGCGCTCGCGCTGAACCGCCCGGTCGCGGTGACCCGGGAGCCCCGTGAAGCCGGCACCTGGGACATGGCGTGGTTCGAGGCTCACGCTTACGCCAAGCGTGACCGACTGCGCCTGCTCTTCGACCTCGCCCGGTTTGCGCCAGATCGTTGTTCTGTCTTCGTCCTCTGGCCCCATGCGGTCGATGTTTGGGAAGGCGTGGTAGGCCAGATCGGCGCCGAGGGCTACACAGTGGCCGGTTGGGTGGACCTGGCCTGGCCCGAAGCCCAGCGGCCGGCCTATGAGTCGCTGGTCTTCGACATGTACAGCCATGGCATCGTCGACTTCGTGCAGGGCTTTGGCCACATCGACCGAAAGCTCGGGTTCCTACGCTCGAAGCCCTGCTTCCTGCGGGTCGGCATCTGCATGGTCAACGCCGAGTCCGAAGCCACATGGGACGGCATCACGGCCTTGAAAGCGACGATCAGGCAGGCCCACAGCGCGCGTGCGCCCGTGGACCAGTTTGTCACCTGTCACTTCGGCGATACGATCGCTGAAAGCCAGCACCTGGCGCGCACGCTGCTCGTCCCGGAAAACCTGGACGCCGTGTTTGGCCGTCGGACGGGCCAACCGAGACCACAGTTCCTGGCTTGGTTGAATGACTACGCCGCGACCTTGAAGCAATTGGGCATCGATGCGCAGGACTGCTGCATCGTCGGGAGCGCGAGCCTGGAGGTGCAGGGCATCCGGCTGGCGACCGATATCGATTTCACGGTCCGCGAGGCCATCCGCTCAGCGCGGTTCACCCCCGGTGTGACGCGCTTCGGCTCGGGCATCGATCTCGTCTCGCGGGGCTATCACCGCAGCAACGACGGACCCTCGCATCCGGACGACGAGTTGATCGACGAGGCCGGGCTGCACGTGTACTTTCGGGGCTTCAAGATTGCGGCGCCAAGACTGGTGCGTGACCGCAAGACACATTCGCGCAGGCCCAAGGACCTGCTAGACGTGGAACTCATGTGGGCCGTCTCCTTTGCGCCTTTCGCTGCCGGGGTTTGAAAGTCCGGGCTCAAACCCGTGCCAACACCGCCCGCAGCGCCACCCCCGTGTGCGACCCCGCCGCCACCACTGCCTCCGGCGGCCCGGCCACCACCACACGCCCGCCCGCGCCACCGCCTTCGGGGCCCAGGTCCACCACCCAATCGGCTTCGGCGATCACGTCCAGGTCGTGTTCGATCACGACCACGCTGTGCCCGCCATCGACCAGCCGGTGCAGCACGCGGATGAGCTTTTCCACATCGGCCATGTGCAGGCCCACCGTGGGCTCGTCCAGCACGTACAGCGTCTTCGGTGCGCGTTGGCCGCGGCGCGTCACGTCGTCGCGCACCTTGCTGAGTTCAGTCACCAGCTTGATGCGCTGCGCCTCGCCACCGCTGAGCGTGGGCGACGGCTGGCCCAGCGTCAGGTAGCCCAGGCCGACATCCTTCAACAGTTGCAGCGGGTGGCTGATGCTCGGCATGCTGGCGAAGAAGTCCACCGCCTCGTCCACCTCCATGCGCAGCACGTCACCGATGCTTTTCCCCCGCCAGGTGACGGCCAGCGTCTCGGGGTTGAAGCGCGCGCCGTGGCAGGTGTCGCAGGGCACTTTCACGTCGGGCAGGAAGCTCATGGCGATGGTCTTCATGCCCTGGCCTTCACAGCCCGGGCAGCGGCCGTCGCCGGTGTTGAAAGAGAAACGGGCTGATGCATACCCGCGTGCCTTGGCTTCCAGGGTTTCGGTGTAGAGCTTGCGGATGGTGTCCCAGAAGCCGATGTAGGTGGCGGGGCAACTGCGCGGTGTCTTGCCGATGGGCGTCTGGTCCACTTCCAGCACGCGGTCCAGGGTCTCAAAACCTTGCAATCCCGTGCAACCGACGAGTGATGGCCGCCGCCCCGCTGCCAGCGCGTCGCGCCCGGCCTTGGTGGTCTTGTGTTGCACGAGTGCGGCCACATTGGCCAGCAGCACATCGCGCGCCAGCGTGCTCTTGCCGGATCCCGACACGCCCGTCACCACCACCAGGTGGCCCAGCGGCACGTGCAGGTCCACCTTTTGAAGGTTATGCAAAAACGCGCCCTGCAGCGTCAGCGCCGGTGCGCCAAGGTCCACCGGCCGCCGCGCCTGCAGCGGGTGCTTCAGCGGATGCGCCAGCAGGCGGCCGGTCACCGAATCAGCCTGTGCCGACAAGTCCGCCACCGTGCCCTGCGCCACCAGCCGACCGCCGCGTTTGCCGGCGCCGGGCCCGATGTCGATCAAGTGTTCGGCGCGGCGGATGGTGTCTTCGTCGTGTTCCACCACCACGAGCGTGTTGCCGGCGGCGCCCAGCTTGGCCAGCGCGCCCAGGAGGATGCCGTTGTCGCGCGGGTGCAGGCCGATGGTGGGTTCGTCCAGCACGTAACACACACCCTGCAGGTTGCTGCCCAGCTGCGCGGCCAGGCGGATGCGCTGCGCTTCACCGCCGCTGAGCGTGGGCGCGGCGCGGTCCAGCGTCAGGTAGCCCAGGCCCACGTCGGACAGGAATTCGAGCCGGCTCTTGATCTCCACCACCACGTCGCGCGCGATCTCGGCGTCGCGGCCCTTCAGATCGAGCGCGCCGATCCAGGCACGCGCTTCATGCACCGACATGCGGGCGATGGCGTCGATGGCCTGCTGCTCAAAGGTCACGCCGCGTGATGCAGCGTTCAGCCGCGCACCGCCGCAGTCGCTGCAGGGCTCATTGACCAGGCCTTCGACTTCGACTTCCTCGGACGGGAAGGTCATCTCCCGGCCCTGGTTGTCATCGGCGCGCACGCTGTCGTCGTAGGCCTTGCGTTGCTCGCGCGTCAGCTTCAAGCCCGTGCCGACGCAGCCCGTGCACCAGCCGTGTTTGCTGTTGTAGCTGAACATGCGCGGGTCGAGCTCGGGGTAGCTGGTGCCACATTCAGGGCAGGCGCGTTTGGTGCTGAAGACCTTCACCTCGCCGACGCCAGCACCGGTGCCGCCAAAGTCCATCGCCACGGCCAGTTTGTCCAGCGGGTGCAGCAGGTGCAGCACACCGCGGCCGATTTCCAGCGCCTTGCTCAGCAAGGCGCGCAGCTCGGCTTCGTTGCGGGGTGAAATCACGATGTCGCCCACCGGCAATTCCAGCGTGTGTTCCTTGAAGCGGTCGATGCGCGGGAATGGGCTGAGCGACAGGAACTCACCGTCGACGCGCAAGTGCGTGTGGCCGCGCGCCTTGGCCCACTTGGCCAAGTCCGTGTACACGCCCTTGCGGTTGATGACCAGCGGCGCCAGCAAGCCGACATGCTGCCCGGAATGGTCGCGCAGCAGCTGCGCGGCGATGCTCTCTGCACTTTGGGCCTTCACCGGCGCGCCGTCCTTCACACAATGTTGCAGGCCCAGCTTGACCCACAACAAACGCAGGAAGTGCCAGACCTCGGTGGTGGTCGCCACCGTGCTCTTGCGGCCGCCACGGCTCAGGCGCTGTTCGATGGCGACCGTGGGCGGGATGCCATACACCGCATCCACCTCCGGCCGCCCTGCCGGCTGCACGATGCTGCGGGCGTAGGCGTTCAAGCTTTCCAGATAGCGGCGCTGGCCTTCGTTGAACAGGATGTCGAAAGCCAGCGTGCTTTTGCCCGACCCGCTGACCCCCGTGACGACGCTGAATTTGCCGCGCGGGATGTCGACGTTCAGGCTCTTGAGGTTGTGCTCCCTGGCGTTGACGATGCGGATGTTGTTGTCGGCCTCGCGCGCGGCCTGGCGGCGGGCGCGCATGACGCTTTGCAAAGAGCGTCCCTGCTCATCTCCGCTTTGCAGGGGCCGGCCTTCTTCGGCAACGACGACGCCAAGACCCAGCGAAGTTTCGTATTCACGCAGCGCGCGGCCCGTGTGCGAAGTGCCATGCGCCTTCACGTCATCCGGCGTGCCGACACACACCACTTCGCCACCGCCCTCGCCGCCTTCGGGCCCGAGGTCGATGATCCAGTCGCCGGCGCGGATGACGTCCAGGTTGTGCTCGATCACCAGCAGCGAATGCCCTGCCGTCTGCAGCTTGCGCAGCGCGCGCATGAGCTTGGCGATGTCGTCGAAGTGCAGGCCGGTGGTGGGTTCGTCGAAGAGGAAGAGCGTGCCGTGTTTGGCAGCAGGCTGGCGCGGCCCGTTCGCCGCGTCGGCAAGAAAACCCGCCAGCTTCAGACGCTGCGCTTCACCCCCGCTCAACGTCGGCACGGGCTGGCCCAGCCGCACGTAATCCAGGCCCACGTCGATGATCGGCTGCAGCCGCGCCACCACCTCACGGTCGTTCTGGAACCAGTGCGCGGCCTCGGCCACGGTCAGGTCCAGCACGTCGGCAATGCTCAGCTGCATGGGGCCGCGCACGACCTTCACGTCCAGCACCTGCGGCCGATAACGGCGGCCGTCGCAGTCGGGGCAGCGCAGATAGACGTCGCTCAGGAACTGCATCTCCACGTGTTCAAACCCACTGCCGCCGCACGTCGGGCAGCGCCCGTCGCCCGCATTGAAGCTGAAAGTGCCCGCGCTGTAGCTGCGTTCGCGCGCCATCGGTGCGTCGGCGAATATCTTGCGCAGCTCGTCGAACGCGCCAACGTAGCTGGCCGGGTTGCTGCGCGCGGTCTTGCCGATGGGACTTTGATCGACAAACACGGCGTCGCTCAGCTGCTCGGCGCCCAGCAAGCGGTCGAAGGCGCCGGGCGTTTCCGTCGCCTTGCCGAAGTAGCGCGCCAGCGCCGGGTACAGCACGTCCTGGATCAGCGTGCTCTTGCCCGAACCGCTGACCCCCGTGACGCAGACCAGGCGCTGCAGCGGCAGCTCAACCGTCACGCCGCGCAGGTTGTGGTCGCGTGCGCCTTCCAGGATCAGCTTCGGGGTGTGGGCTTCCACGCTCTTGCGGAAGCCCAGCCCGACTTGTTTGCGCGCACCTAGATAGGCGCCCGTCAGCGTGTTGGCGCTGCGCGCTTCATGCGGCGTGCCGTCGAAGACGATCTGGCCGCCGCGTTCGCCCGGGCCCGGGCCCATGTCGATGAGGCGGTCCGCCGCCAGCATCACCGCCGGGTCGTGTTCGACGACGACCAGCGTGTTGCCGGCATCGCGCAGCCGGTGCATGGCCTGCACGATGCGGTTCATGTCGCGCGGATGCAGGCCGATGCTGGGTTCGTCCAGCACGAACATCGTGTTGACGAGGCTCGTGCCCAGCGCCGTCGTCAGGTTGATGCGCTGCACCTCGCCGCCGCTGAGCGTGCGGCTCTGGCGGTCCAGCGTCAGGTACTGCAGGCCGACATCGCACAGGTACTTCAGCCGCGTACGCACTTCGTCGAGCAGCAGCTTCAATGCATCGTCGAGCATCGTTGACGGCAGGCTCAGGCCGTCGAAGAAACGGCGCAGGCGTTCGATGCTCAGCTGCATCAGGTCGTGCAGGCTCAGGCCCGGCAGGGCTTCGAGTTGCTCGCGCGACCAGGTCGCGCCGACTGGCAGGTAGCGCCCGGACGATCCGGCTTTGCCGGGCGGCCGGAACGCCCCCTCGGGGGGCAGCGCCGCAGGCGCTTGGGGGCTTGTGACGGGCGGCAGCACCGCATCGGCATCGGCCTTCGAGCCCATGCGCCACAACAGCGATTCCAGCTTCAGCCGCGCGCCACCGCAGCTGCCACACGGCGTGTAGCTGCGGTACTTGGACAAGAGCACGCGGATGTGCATCTTGTAGGCCTTGCTTTCCAGATAGCCGAAGAAACGGCGCACGCCGTACCACTGCTTGTTCCAGTTGCCGGTCCAGTGGGGGGTGCCCTCGATGGCCCAGTCGCGTTGCGCCTGCGTCAGCTGGCTCCACGGTGTGTCGCGCGGGATGCCCGCTTCGCCGGCATAGCGCAGCATGTCTTCATGGCCGTCTTTCCAGGCCGGCGTCTGCATCGGCTTGATGGCCCCGTTGCGCAGCGTCTTGCGCACGTCAGGGATGACGAGGCCCATGTCGACGCCGATGACACGGCCGAAGCCGCGGCAGGTGTCGCAGGCGCCGTAAGCGCTGTTGAAGCTGAAGAGCGCGGGCTGCGGGTCGGCGTAGCGCAGGTTGCTTTCCGGGCAGTGCAGGCCGGTGCTGTAGCGCCAGAGGGTGCCGTCTTCACCCACGAACACGTTCAAGCGCCCGCTGCCGCGCTTGAGCGCCAGTTCGATGGCTTCGAGCACGCGCACCTTTTCGGCCGACGACGCGCGCACGCGGTCGGCCACCACGTCGAGAATCTTCTTTGCACCTTCCACGCGCTCGGCCTGCACGCGCGTGAAGCCGCTGGCCGACAGCCACTGCGCCTGTTGTTCAGCCGAGGTGTCGGCCGGCAACTCGGCCGGGAAGGTGAACACCAAGCGCGGGTCACCCGCCGCCGCCGCGCGCGCCAGCAAATCGGCGTAAATCGTCTCTGGCGTGTCGTGCCGCACCGGCAGCGCAGTTTCCTTGTCGAAGAGTTGCGCGGCGCGCGCAAACAACAGCTTGAGGTGGTCGTTGATCTCCGTCATCGTCCCGACGGTCGAACGCGAAGTGCGCACCGGGTTGGTCTGGTCGATGGCGATGGCTGGTGGCACGCCATCCACGCGGTCCACCGCCGGCCGGTCCATGCGGTCCAGAAACTGGCGCGCATAAGCGCTGAAGGTCTCGACGTAACGGCGCTGGCCTTCGGCGTACAGGGTGTCGAACACCAGGCTCGACTTGCCAGAGCCGCTGGGGCCGGTGACCACCGTCATCTCGCCGGTGTGGATGTCCAGGTCGAGGTTCTTCAGGTTGTGCTGGCGCGCACCGCGAATTCGAATGACACCGGACGACATGGACGCCTTCTGAGGGGTAAAGGCGGAGCATTCTAGGGACCGGCCGGCCGCGCCGGGCCAGCCTGTCCAGATGCCCTTGTGCCCTTGTGATCAGTGGCGTGGGCGTTGGCGCTCGGTCAGGAAGTCCAGCGTCGCCTGGCGCGTCTGCGGTGAATTCAGGATGCCGAGGTGCGTGGAGCCCAGGATCGGGTCGTGCACGCCCTGGCCCACCAGGTCGATCTGCCGCGCGCCCCTGAGCGACGCGCTGCGCGAGAAGTCATTGGGCCTGCCGAAAGAGTCCTCGGCCGGCACTGCGCCCAGCACGCCGTCGGGCAGCGAGAAATAGACGAAGCTGGTGTCGGCGTTGCGGATGACGAGCACGCGCGTGCGGCCGTTGTCCTCATCGCGGCCGTGGCGGCCGTTCAGCAGCTTGAGGAAGGGCGTGTTCGGCGAGCCGAGCTCCTGGCAGACCTCGCTGCTGGGCGTGAAGCCGCCCAGTGAGGGCAGCTGCCAGAAGTTGGCGGGGTTGGGGCTGCAGTTGATGATGCCGTGGTTGGGCCCGTCGATGGCCACGAAGCGCCGCACCTGGTCGTGCGCGTCATCTTGCCGCATCCATTCACGCGCCAGCGTCACGCCCAGGCTGTGGCCCACGATGTCCACCTGCCGGGCACCGGTGAAGGCCAGCACGGCGGCCACGAAGCGGCGCAGGTCGGGCACGTTGGCCTGGTTGGTGTGCGCGATGCGGCTGCGGCGCGTGGCGTCGCTGGCCAGGTCGCACTGGTCACCTTGGTAGCCCAGGCCCCAGAGTTCGCTGGTGCTGTAGCCGTTGTCGGCCAGAAACTGCGCCATCGCCTGCATGCGGCCATAGGGACTGCACGCGGTGGCGAAAGGCGTGTCGTTGTTGCCGTGCAGGAAGATGACGGGTGTGCGCGTCACCGGGCCGGCGGCGCCGAAGCCGATGACCGGGCGCGCCAGCGAGGCGTCTTCAATGACCGGAAAGGCGGCAGGGAATGTGGTGCCGACGGTGCCTGCCGCATGGGCTGCCAGGGCAAAGCTCAAACTGGCGCAGGCCGCCAGCGCACGAAGCCAGGAACGGTTCTTCATCGTTGTCTCCTTCTTGGGTTTCAGGGTGAGAAAAAGCGCTCGACCAGTGCGAACTGTTCGGGCGTGTTGAGCGCTGGCGCGTGGCCGCAGTGGGGGATGGTCACCACCACCGCCTGCGGCCCGCGCACGCGCATGGCCTCCGCCGTTTCTGGCAGCAGCAGGTCCGAAGTTTCACCGCGCAGGCACAGCACCGGCAGGCTCAGTGAATCCCAGGCGTCCCAGCGTTCGTGGTCGTGCGGGCGGTGCACAAACTGCTGCACCATCGCCGGGTCGTAGTGCGGTGTGACGCGGCCGTCCGGCAGGCGCCGCAGCGAGCTTTCTGTGAACAGCCGCCAGTGCGCGTCACTGAGCCAGCCGTAGGGTTTGTAGATGGTGCGGAAGTACAGCTCCAGCTCGCCCACGGTGGCAAAGGCCTGCGGGTTGCCGGCATAGGCCAGGATGCGCTGAATGGCTGGCGCCGGCAGCGTGGGGCCGATGTCGTTCATGACCAGGCGCTGGATGCGCCCCCGCAATGCGCCGGCAGCGGCCACCATGCCGATGGCGCCGCCCATCGACGTGCCCAGCCAGTGCATCTGCGCGATGCCCAGCTGGTCCACCAGCGACAGCGCCAGCCGCGCGTAGAAGTCCAGGTGGTATTCGGCTGCGGGGTCGGGGCTCCACTGGCTGAAGCCGCGGCCGATGGTGTCGGGGCAGATGACGCGAAAGCGCTGCGACAGGTGCGCCGCGACGGCGTCCATGTCGCGCCCCGTGCGCGCCAGGCCATGCCAGGCGACCACGGTTTGTGCATGGTCGCGGCCCCACTCGGTGTAGTGAAGCTCGCGACCTTCGCATGGCAAGTAATGAGAGCTGGGTGGCGCAATGTGCGGCGACGCGCCATCGAAGGTGATGCTGGACATCGACAGCTCGTCAGTGCAGCGCTCGGTTTCGCGGAACGCCGATCAGTTGGGCACGTTGATCGACGTGCCCACAAAGCCGATCTGGTCCGCCAACAGCGGTGCGGCACTGGCCGCCGGCACGTTGCCGACGGTGATGGCCGCGGCCGCACCCGGGATGCCGCCGCGCGGCGTGGCGCGCACCACCTGGCTGGGCGGCAGCGCCGTGTTGCTGCGCAGGTTGGCATACATCGCGTCCATCGCCCGCACGAAGTACACATGCAGCGGCACGTAGCGGGTGTCGAAACCGCTGAAGGCGTTGAAGCTGTCGAAGTGCTGGGCGTTGGCCACTTCGATGTAGCTGAGCTTGCTGGCGCCGCCTTCGACGACCCGGTTGTAGGCCGCGTAGGCACGGGCGTTGTTGTTGACCGGCACCAGCGCGTCGCTGCGCCCGGCGACGATCAGCGTTGGCTTGCCGCGCAGGTTGCCACTGAGCAGCACCTCGGCAATGCCGGCTTGCACGGCCGCACTCTGCGCTGCCGTCGGCCGCGTCGAGCTGGCGGTGGCGGTCAGCGCCGCACCGGTTTCATCGACGCCCGTGACCAGCGCCCGCTGGCACAGCGCGTTGTCAAGGCCGAAGTCCTGCACACCCGTGGACACCGACGTCGCGATGTTCCAGACCCGAGGCCCGCCCACCGAGTCGTTGTAGACCACGGCGGCGGGTGCGGCGTTGGCGGTGCCGTTGGCGGTCGCGAAGCTCTGCGCCTTGCTCGTGGCGCTGACGGCCACCGGCGCACCGGTGGCGTCGGTCTGCGCAAAACTCGTGTTGCAGACGTTGTCGGTGACCGAGAAGCGGCCATAGCTGGTGGGGTACATCGCCGACAGGATGGGCCCGTTGCCCAGCGCGTAGTGGGCGTTGTGCATCTGGTCGTGGAAGGTCGTCCAACCGAAGTTGCGCAGCCTGTTCAAAGCGTCGAGCGATTGCGCCGCCGTGTCGGCGCCGGTCAACAGACCCTTCGCGGCCAGGCCGGTGCATCGCGCGGTGGCCCGGCCCGTCTGGGCGGTGATGACGAGATAGTTGAAGACCGTGAGTTCGGTCATTGCGGCGCCGGCCGCCAGCGCCGCGCAGGGCTGGTAGAGGTTGCCGTAGGTCACGAAGTCGGCCAGCTTCTTGCCGTAGCCGACAACCGCCGCGCCACCCTGCTGGATGCCATAGCCGGCGGTGGTGGGCATTTCGGTCACCGGCTCACCCGCCACCACGCCGTCAATCAACCCGGTGGTGTCCTGTTCCGCAGCGTGCAGCACGGCGGCGCCGCCGTTGGAGACCGAGCCCGCAATGACCAGCGTGTTGGCAGCGCTGAAAGGCGCGGGCGTGGCGGTCGTGCCGTAGCGGTCGTTCAAGGCAAACAGCGCGTATTTCGCCGCCGCCAAGGTGTCGGTGCCCCAGTCCTTCTCGGGGTTGAGTTGCGAGTGGACCTGCTTCAGCGCCAGCCGGTTCGGGAACAGTGCGTTGTAGGCGCTGCGTGCTGCATCGCTGATGTTGGCGGCGAAGAAGTTCAAGGCGCCCGCTGCTGCGCGTGTAGCACGCGTGCCGTCGATGCGGTTGACCGTGTCGTCCGTCAGGTCGTAGAGGCCGACGCCCTTGCCGGCATCGGTCAGCGCCACCGCACAGCCGTGCTTCAGGCCCCAGTCACCGGCCGAGCCGATGGCGCCATAGACACCGCGCGAACCCGATGATGGGCCAAGCACCAGGCAAGGCGCGGCCTGGTTGAAACTGTCGGGGATCTGCACCGCGATGACGACGCGCTTGCGGCCGCTGCCGTCGTCCAGCGTCGCGACATACTCGCGGCCGGGGATCAGGCCTTCGGCGGCGGTGGCGATGCCAGCCACATCGACGTTAGGCCCATAGAGCGTGCCGTAGCCGCCGCCGGCCGTGGCGTCCACCAGCGCGCGGTAGTTGCTGTAGATGGCATTGCGGCGCAGTTCCAGCGCGGTGGGATTGAGCGGGTCGGCGTAGGCGGGTGCAGTGGCCAGGCCGAGTCCTGTCCTGCCCAGGCCGCCGGTCAGCAGGTCTTGCGTGGCGGCGGTGGTGCCGCTGCCAGTGGCCGTGGCGGCATAGACGGTGACGCCCTGCTGCGTGATGTCCGCAGCCAGCGTGTTGGGCTCCGGGATCTCGTCGTCTTCCAGGCAGCCGGCGAGGGCCATCACGCCCAGGCCGAAGGTCAGGGTCACGGTCAGTCTGGCGGCTGACTTTGCAACTGTTCTTGCGGCGGCCGAGGTGAGATTGAGCTTGAAGTTCATGGTGTCTCCTGGTGGTTGTTCGGGGGCATGGTTGGCATCGCTCAGTGGCGCAGGCGCAGGGCCCGCAACCTGCCGACGATGCCGCTGGGAAAGTGATAGACCGAGAGCACGAAGAGCACGCCCAGCCACAGCAGCCAGCGGTCTGGCGTGAGCACGGCACCCAGCACCGGCACGCCTTCAAAGGCCGTGGCGCCGAGCTTGAGCAAGTCCTGCAGGTAGTTTTGCGCCAGCACGAAGAGCACGGCGCCAATGACCGCGCCGTACATCGTGCCCATGCCACCGATGACGACGATGAGCAGGATGTCGATCATGATTTCGAAGCTCAGCGTGGTGTCGGGCCCGGTGTAGCGCAGCCACAGCGCCAGCATCGCGCCGGCGGCGCAGGCAAACAGGGCCGACAGCACGTTGCTCAGCGTGCGATAGACCACCGTGCGGTAGCCGATGGCCTCGGCGCGGAAGTCGTTTTCGCGAATCGCCTGCAGCACGCGGCCAAAGGGTGAATTGACGATGCGCAGCAGCAGCAGGAAGAGCACCGTGGCGGCGCAGAACAGCAGGTAGTAGCTGAGCACCTTGCCGTCCACCGCCACGCCCAGCACGGGCGCGTCGAAGAGCTCGAAAGCCGGGCTCAGCCACTCGGGGTTCTTGAAGCTCAGGCCGTCTTCACCGCCCGTGATGTCCGACAACTGCGAGGCCAGGGTCTGGAAGGCAGACGCAACCGCCAGCGTGATCATGGCGTAGAAGATCGCCTTCACGCGCAGGCTGAAAAGGCCGATCAACAGCGACAGCAGCAAGGACAGCAAGAGGGCCACCAGCAGCCCCACCGCCACCGCTGTCCAGCCCGGCCCCATCAGCGTGCTGGCGATGGCCACGCCGTAAGCGCCAATGCCGAAGAACATGGTGTGCGCAAAGCTGACGATGCCGGTGTAACCCAGCAGCAGGTCGTAGCTGGCGACGAGCACGATGAAGACCAGCATCTTGGCCGCCACGCTCAGCGCCTTGCTGCCCGGAAACAGGAAGGGCGCCAGCGCCAGACCCAGCACGATGGCGATCAACAGCGCCGACAGCCAGCGGTTGCGCGGCAAGTCGTGCGACAGCAGTCGCGTGATCATCGCGAGGCCTTCATGACTTCACGGGGTACAGACCCTGCGGCCGCCAGAGCAGGATCGCCACCATCAAGCCGATGTTCGAGAACAGCGCCACCTTCGGCGCCAGGTAGCCGCTGTAGTTGGCCAGCAGCCCCACCAGCAGCGCGCCGACAAAACACCCGAGCGTGCTGCCCAACCCGCCAATGATGATGACGATGAAGATCAGCACGTTGACCTGCGCGCCGATCTGCGGCGTCACGCTCTGCTGGTACAGGCCCCACATCACGCCGCCCAGGCCCGCCAGCGCCGAGCCGGCCGCGAACACGCCCACGAACAGACGCTTGATGCGGTAGCCCAGGCTTTCGACCATCTCGCGGTCTTGCACGCCCGCACGCACCAGCAGGCCGACCTTGGTGCGATTCAGCACCCACAGCAACAGCGCAAAGACCAGCAAGCCGACCACCACCGCCAGCAGCCGGTACTTCTCGATCGCAGCGTCGCCGAAGACGAAGCTGCCGCGCAGCGCGGTGGGCAGCGGCAGCGCCTGCTGCTGCGGGCCCCAGATGACCTTGATGATCTCCTCGCCGACGATCATGCCGCCCATGGTGATGAGGATCTGCTTCAGGTGCTGGCCATAGACCGGCCGCACGATCATCCGCTCGAACGCCAGGCCCAGCGCCCCGGCCACCGCCATCGCTGCCAGCATGGCCAGGAAGATGACCGTCAGGTTCTGCAGCAGGTTGTCTGCCTCCACCCAGGCCCCCATGCCACCCATCACGCTGGTGGCGACAAAGGCGCCAGCCGCAATGAACACGCCGTGGCCGAAATTCAGCACGTCCATCAGGCCGAAGACCAAGGTCAGGCCCGACGCGATGATGAAGACGATGAGTCCCATCGCCAGGCCGGCCACCGTGAGCGTGACCCAGGTCGATGGCGAGCCGATCATCGGCAGGCCAAGCACCATTACACCGGCCAGCAAGGCCAGCGGCTTCCAGTCGAACTGGGCTTTGGGAATGGCAGGGCTGCTCATTGGTGGGCTCCCAGCGAGAGTCCCAGCAGACGTTGCTGCAGCCCGTCGTCAGCAGCCAGTTCAGCCATTGCGCCGCTGTGCACGACACGGCCGTTGTCCATCACCGCCACGCGGTCGCCCAGCGCTTGGGCAACAGCAAAGTTCTGCTCCACCAGCAGGATCGTCGTGCGCTGCCTTTTCAGTTCGCGCAGCGCGGCAATGAGGTTATGGATGATCGACGGCGCCAGGCCCTTGCTGGGCTCGTCGATCAGCAGCAGCGCGCGCGGTTCGATGATGGCGCGCGCCACCGCCAGCATCTGCTTCTGCCCGCCGCTGAGCTTGCCTGCGGGATAGAGCCAGAACTTCTGCAGCGCCGGGAAGAGGCCCAAAACCCACTGCAACCGCGCCGCGTCCAGCTCACCTGCGTGACGCGCGGCGCGTGCGGCCAGCACCATGTTGTCCTGCACCGTCAGGTCGCTGAAGATGCCCATGCTCTCGGGCACGTAGGCGATGCCCAGTTGCGCGATGTCGGGTGTGGGCTGGCCCTGGATGGGCTGGCCTTTGAAGCTCACCGTGCCAAGCGACGCCGCCCACAAACCCATGACCGTGCGCAAGGTGGTCGTCTTGCCGGCGCCATTGCGGCCCAGCAGCATCGTCACTTCGCCCTCTGGCACGGCCAGGTCCACGCCGTGCAGGATGTGATACGCGCCGATGTGCGTGTGCACGCCCTGCAATTGCAGCAACGCGGTCACACCAGCTCCTCGGCAACGATGCCCAGGTAAGCCTGCTGCACCACCGGCGACGCGATCACTGCGGCCGGTTCACCGTCGGCCACCAGCTGCCCGTTGTGCAGCACGATGATGCGGTCGGCCAACTCACGCACCACGTCCATCTTGTGTTCGACGAGCAGGATCACGATGTCCTTGCGTCGCTTCAGTTGGCGAATCAAGTCCAGCAACACCGGCACCTCATCCACGCTCATGCCGGCCGTGGGCTCGTCAAACATATAGACCTTGGGGTCGAGCGCGATCAGCAGCGCCACTTCCAGCTTGCGCTGGTCACCGTGCGGCAGGCTGGCGGCCGTGGCATCGGCCTTGTCGGCCAGGTGCACTTGCTGCAGCAGCGACTGCGCTTCATCGATCCATTCGCGGCGGTCGATCCACACGCGCAGCAGGTCGAGCCCCGCCTTGCCCCTGCCCTGCTCACGCGCCTGCACCGCAAGGCGCACGTTTTCCACCACGCTCAAATGCGGGAACAGCTGCGTCAGCTGAAACGCCCTGCCCAGCCCGCGCCGGGTGCGCAGCGGCGCCGGCAGCGCGGTGATGTCCTCGCCGTTCAGGAACACGCTGCCTTCACTGGCAGGCAACTGCCCCGAGATGAGGTTGAAGTAGGTCGTCTTGCCCGCGCCGTTGGGCCCGACGATGGCCGTCAGCGTGCCCGCTTCAAAGCGGCACGAGACGTGGTCCACCGCCACGTGCCCGCCGAAGCGGACCGTGAGGCCGCGGGTTTCAAGCACGCCAGTCCCTTGCGCTATCTCTAGCGCTTGTTGCGGATGGGAATGGCCAGCTCTTCAGCCTTGATGACGCGCACCAGTTCCGGCACGCCCCAGGCAAAGGCCGGGTCGTTCTTGATGCGGAAATGGAACATGTCCTGCATCGCCTGGTGGTCTTCCTTGCGGAAGGTCATCTTGCCCTTGGGTGTCTCGAAACTCATGCCTTCCATCGCGGTGATGAGCCGCTCGGTGGTGGTGTCGCCCTTGGTTTTTTTCAGCGCCTCGACGACCGCGATGGCCGCGCTCATACCGCCGGCGGTGAAGAAGTCGGGCGGCGCCTTGTACTTGCTGTAGTGGTTGGCCACGAGCCAGGTGTTGACGGCGTTCTGGGGGATGCCGAAGTAGTAGTACAACGCCCCTTCCATGCCCTCAAACTGCTTGTACGCCACCATCGCCGGCAGGATGTTGCCGCCGGTGGCCAGTTCGATGCCGTAGCGCTTTTTCAGGTCCAGGTCGGCGATCTTGGAAAACGGTGTGGGTGAGCCCGACCAGGCCACCGAGATGTACTTGCGTCCGGGCTGGTCCTTCAGCTTGTCGATGATGCGCTGCAGGCCGGCCGTGAAGTCGGTGGTGCCCACGGGCAGGTATTCCTCGTGGACGATCTTGGCCTTCTTCATGAAGTCCTTGGCCGCCTTGACGCCGTCGCGGCCGAAGGCGTTGTCGTTGGCCAGCGTGGCCACGACGTTGCCACTCAGGTCCAGCGCGGCGGCGTTGGCGGCCGCGTCCTGCGATGAATTGCGGCCGGTGCGGAAGATGTACCTGTTCCACTTGTCGCCGGTGATGCTGTCGGCCACGGCCGGCTCCACCAGCAGGATCTTCTTGTATTCCTCCGCCACCGGCAGCATTGCCAGGCCCACCGGGCTTGCGGTCGGGCCGACGGCGATGTCGACCTTGTCGTCGGCATAGGCAGCGGCCAGCGCGGCCTTGCCCACATCAGGCTTGCCCTGGTCGTCTTTTTCGATCACGACGAGCTTGCGGCCCGCCACCATCATCGTGCCGCCGGTGGCGTAGTCCAGGCCCATGTTGAAGCCGATGATGGTCTGCTTGGCGTAGGCTTCCAGCGGGCCGGTCTTGCTGGCGATGAGGGCGATGCGGATGTCCTTGCCAGCCTGGGCCCGCGCGGGAGCGGCGAGCATGGCAATAGAAAGGGCGGCCAGGGTCAACGGGATGATTCGGCGATTCATGGGGTCTCCTGAAACAATGAACTGACTACCGCAATTGCCGTGCCGATCGCACAATATTGGTGCAAACCCTAGAATCAGCTCGATTTCGGTTCGAAAACAACTTTAAAAGACTGTTTTTCAAACACAGAGAGAACAGAACTGACGGTTTTCCGACAAATCATGGGGACAAAATGCCTACATTTCAGTCATATCGGGTCTCTCAAGAGGGGTGAGATATGCTGCTGCCCCATACAAGGCCAGGGAGATTTCGCGACTTCTTCGGGTTGCTGCAACCCAGCCAGGGCACCAAAGTGACCATCCCTGACGACCTGTTGGGTGCCCTTCGCGACCGCAAGTCAACCCACTTGCTGGTCTTCACCCGCCACCGCGACGACGCCGATTTGCGCTTTGTGAACGGCACAGGCAGCACCGGCCAGTTGGAAGGGCTGGGCTATTACGTGGACCATGTCACCCGGGTGCTGCTCATCCGAGGCCAATCAAGTTGGCGTTGGCTACCTCGCATCGTTCACGCACTTCCGCGCCACCCTCATCGACCTGGCCAGTTCGCAGGTGGTGGCCACAGCGGTCACCCGGGCCAACATCATCACGCCGGTGGCAGGCGCCCAGTCCTCTTCGACGCATCCCTGGGACGTTTTGACGCCGGCGCCGAAGATGACCCAACTGCGTGACCTCGTGATCCAGGAGGTGGCGCGCATGGTGCCCGAAGTCGTGGGCGAGAAACGCTAAGAAGCCGGGCTCGCAGTCACTCAACCCGGCGTCAATAACTCCGGCCAGCGCGCCAGGCGGTCGTACAACGCGGCACGCGACATGCCCAGTTTCCTGGCCGCCAACGCGCGGTTGCCGCGCGCGTCGCGCAATGCTGTGCCAATGGCCTGGCGTTCCACCTCGACCACCTGTTCGCCCAGCGAGCGCCAGCCTGTCGCGGCCAGCGGTGGCACGGGACCAAGGGACGCCCCCGATTCACGGCTGACCCAGGCGCTCGCTGGTGCGGGCTGTGAGGACTGTGAGGGCTGTGAGGACTGTACCAAGGCACTGCCACCAAAGTGGCTGGACTCCAGCACCAGGTCGTCCGTCATCAACGCCGCCTGCTCCAGCGTGTTGCGCAGCTCGCGGATGTTGCCCGGCCAGCCGCGCCGCGCCAACAGGGCCAGCGCCTCGGGTGAGACGCTGCGCGCGGGCAGACCGCTGCGGCGCGCGATGTCTTCGCTTTGCGCTTCCACCAGCGCTTCCAGGTCGGCCAGCCTTTCGCGCAGCGGCGGCAGGCGAATCGGCAGCACGCTCAGCCGGTAGTACAGGTCAGCGCGGAAGCTGCCGTCGCTGACCATGGCCGCCAAGTCGCGGCTGGTGGCGGCGATGATGCGCACGTCGATGCGTTCGATGCGGTTGCTGCCCAGGGGCTCGATCTCCTGCTCTTGCAGCACGCGCAGCAGCTTGCTTTGCAGTGCCAGCGGCATGTCGCCGATCTCGTCCAGAAACAGCGTGCCGCCGTCGGCGACCTTGAACTTGCCGTCGCGGCCCTTGCGCTCGGCGCCCGTGTAGGCGCCGGGCGCGACGCCGAAGAATTCGGCTTCCAGCAGCGTGTCGGGCACGGCGGCGATGTTGACGCCCACAAAGGGCTTGGCCGCGCGCCGACCCGCGCCGTGGATGCCATGCGCCAGCAGCTCCTTGCCGGTGCCGGTCTCGCCCAGCAGCAGCACGGTGCTGTCGATCTGCGCCACGCGCCGCGCCTGGCGCTTGACTTCCAGCGCTGCGGGACTGGTGCCAATGAAGCTGGCAATGGTGTGCTTGGGCCGGCGCTGCGCCGCCTGCTGTTTCGCAATCTGCTGCGCCAGCTGGTGGCGCGTGCTGTCCAGTTCCTGCTGCAGCTGGCTGAACTTCTGCATCAGCGGCAGCATCGTCGTCTCAGGATGATCCAGCAGCACAAAACCCACCGCACCGATGACCACACCCTGGTCATTGCGCAGCGGCAGCCGGGTGACCAGGAAGGTGCCGGCCTGGTTGCTGAGCAGGTCGACAAGGATGGCCTGGCCGCTGTCGATCACCTGCCCCATCAGCGTGTTGGGCACCACCTCTTCGACGCGGCGGCCGATGAAGTCGGCTTCGGCGTGGCCCAGTGCGGGCAGGAAGCGGCGGTAGCCGTCGTCGATCCAGACGATGCGGTGTTCGCGGTCCACCACCATCGTGCCCATCGCCGTTCGGCCAAAGGTGTCGAAAAGGCTCTGCGCGGCCAGCCTCAGCACGCGGGCGGCGTCCAGGCCCGGCGCGGTGTCGGGGGTGAGTGCGGTGTCAACTGTGGCCATTGGGGCAATGTAGCTTGCAAGCTAGAGACGGGTAGCCACGCCGCTTCGCCGACGAGGTGACGGCAGAAGCCTGAGCAGCCTGCGCTCGGAGCGAGGCCGGGGAATGAGACCGTTATGGGCCGGTTGCAGATGCAGCTGCCTCTGTCGGTCGACTTTACAAAGCGAGACCTTGGAATCGGAGCGCGGGGTGACTTATTCACGCAACGTTGATCAATGGCATTGATTTGTATAGAGAATCGATTACTCCCTAGATTGAGGCATGGAAAGTGCTTCAATACTGTGTTACCTACGTCGTGTTAGTACTCGCAAGAGACTTTGGATGCGATCGACGGCCGTCTCGAAATCCGTATTCAACAAAAATTGGAGTCACACGTGCAGACTGGAAACTTCTTCAAACTGACGGCGCTGTGCGCCGCTCTGGGCGCTTCGGTTGCAGCGAACGCCGCACCGGTGTTCGACGCCAACGTCACGAACAACGTGATCATGGGCAACGGCATCACCAACGGTGGCTTCACCGTCAACACGGCGGGTGGTGTGGAAGTTGCCCTGCGCGCCCGTGAGCGGCACGACCTGGCGAGCGATGCGCCAACCAACGTCACCGGCAGCAACGGCAATGGCACCTACAACCAGAATGCCGGCGAACCCGCAGGCTTCGGTGGTGCTGGCCAAAACCGCGCGCGCTGGAACTTCGACTGGTCAATCAACACCACCGCAAGCGGCCTCAACCTCGGCAGATTCACCTATCGGCTGGGTATGGACTTCGACCCCAGCGTCAACACAAACTTCCAGACCTTCGACCTGATTAACGTGGCGTTTGCTGACCACTCCTTCGGCAACAACAGCACCGCCCAGAGCGCGGGCGTCGAAGCAGCGAATGCAGCTGGATACTCGGCATTGGTGACGTCGAGTGCTCTGGTCCAGAACTCTTGGAACTTGGACTTCTTCGACACTCTGCCCTTCGTGTTCAACCCGCTCGCGAACGGCAACTACTCGTTTTTCCTGGAAGCGATCAGCGCCCAAGGCTTCGTTACTCGCACCGACATCGAAGTGATCGTCGGCACGGGCGCTGTTCCCGAGCCGGGCAGCCTGGCCCTTATCGGCTTGGCTCTGGCTGGCTTGGCGGTCAGCCGCCGCCGCGCCTGAGTTCAGCAGTGGTCTGAAAAAGCCCGCCTCGGCGGGCTTTTTTTTGGCGTGCACGCTGCCGCCGACGCCAAAGTTCGCCGTGATTTCATAATTACCGCGTTACGATGCCGGCCATGGCCGATCGAGTACCCCCTGTTCCCCTGCGCGGCACCTCGTTGCACGACGGCGTGGCCGCGCGCCTGCGCGCGATGATGTTCGATGGCGAACTCGCCCCCGGCGAATTCATCGACGAAAAAGCCCTGGCCGACGCCTGGGCCGTGAGCCGCACGCCGCTGCGCGAGGCGCTCAAGGTACTGGCCGCCGAGGGGCTCGTAGACCTGGTGCCGCACCGCGGCTGCCGCGTGATCGATCTCAGCGAAGAAGACGCCGACGCGCTCTTCCCCGTGATGGCGCTGCTGGAAGGCCGCTGCGCCTTCGAAGCCGCCAGCAAGGCCAGTGACGAAGAACTGCACCAGTTGCGCCGCCTGCACGATGAACTGGAACGCCACGCCGCGGCGCAGGACATCGACGGTTACTACCGCGCCAACCACGGCTTCCACAGCTATGTGCAGCAGCTCAGCAGCAACCGCTGGCTCGACCGCGTCACCAGCGACCTGCGCCGCTTCATGCGCCTGATGCGCGGGCGCCAGCTGGCCTTGCCGGGACGCATCCTGGCGTCGATCAACGAACACCGCGTGCTCATCGACGCCTTCGAGCAGCGTGACGCAGCACGCGCCGAACGCGCCATGCACGACCACCTGATGGCGCAACTGGTGGCGCTGAAGAAGCTGCGCCGCAGCCAGGCCCGCGGCGCCGCATCGACAGCCGCCGCGCCACCCATCACAAGACCGACCGCAAAACCGCCCTCGCCGAAGGACCGCCGCCATGCTCGATGACATCCGCCACGCCGCCGCGCGCCAGCGCACCGCACGCGCCGTGCGCCGCATGAAGGCCGACTGCAAGCGCCTGCTGGGTGAAAAGGGTGAACTCGGCGGCATGGCCATCACGGCCGACCTGATCGAGCGCCTTGACAGCCTTTCTGACGAACAGCTGGAAGAGTTCTTCGACTACCTGGCCAGCGACTTGAGCCCCGACCCGCAGCAGGTGCTGGCACTGGCACAGGCCTACGCCGCCACGCCCGACGCAGCCACGCTGCTGGCACTGACCCGCGCCACCGAACCCGCGCGGCAGGAACTTTTTCGGCGCCTGAACCGCATGCCCGGCGGCACTGCAGCCGTGCTGCGGCTGCGCCGCGCATTGCTCAAGCGGCTGAAGGAGAGGCCGGAACTGGAAGTGATCGAAGCCGACCTGCTGCACCTGCTGACGTCGTGGTTCAACCCCGGCTTCCTGCAGATGAAACGTGTGGACTGGAATTCTCCGGCGCAGTTGCTGGAAAAGATCATCCACCACGAAGCCGTGCATGCGGTGGACGGCTGGGACGACCTGCGCCGCCGCTTGCAGCCCGACCGCCGCTGCTTTGCCTTTTTTCATCCGCAGCTGGCCGACGAGCCGCTGATCTTTGTCGAAGTGGCGCTGCTGCCCGACATGCCGGCGGCCATCAACCCGCTTATCGACAAGCTGAGCATTCCGATGACGCCCGAGCGCTTTCGCGTCGCGGCCTTCTACAGCATCAGCAACTGCGAACCTGGCCTGCGTGGCGTGAGCCTCGGCAACTTCCTCATCAAGACCGTGGCCCAGCAGCTGCAGCGTGAACTGCCGCGGCTGCGCACTTTCTGCACGCTGTCGCCGATACCCGGCTTTGCGGCCTGGCTGCTGTCGGAGCCTGACTTTGCGACGCTGCCTCAGCTGCGCAAAGCGGGTGTGGCCGAACTGGACACCGCGCGCGCGCGGCTGCGCACCCGCTGCAACGGCGACCTCAGTGCCTTGCAGGGCTCGGCCGTGCACGAGTCGATGAACGATGGCGACGCCACTGCGCTGCAGCTGCTGTGCAGCGCCTACCTGCTGTGCCTGTCGCCCACGCCGGCCGGCGACCCCGTGGCGCGGTTCCACCTCGACAACGGCGCCCGGCTCGAACGCCTCAATGCCCGTGGCAACATGGCGGGCAAGGGGCTGCGGCAATCCTTCGGCATGATGGTCAACTACCTCTACGACCTGTCCAAGGTGGAAGCCAGCCATGCCAAGTTTCGCCAGGGCGAAGTGGCGCGGTCACGCGCCGTGGGCGCTCCGGGTTGAAGCCACGGGGGACCGTTTGACAGGTCAAGATGAACAACAACGTTGGAGACACGCCATGACCCGAATCACCAGACGCCAGGCCGTTGTCGGCAGCGCCGCTTCCCTCGCAACCTCATTGGCCGCACCCTGGGTCCACGCCCAGAACACCTGGCCGACGCGCCCGGTGACGATCATCGTGCCCTTCCCGCCAGGCGGCGGCACCGACGCCTTCGCGCGGCCGCTGTTTGCGGCCATGACACGCAACCTGGGCAAACAGTTCGTCATCGACAACAAGGGCGGCGCCGGCGGCACGCTGGGCGCAAGTCTGGCGGCCAAGTCCGCGCCCGACGGCTACACCTTCTTCATGGGCGCGGTGCACCACGCCATCGCGCCCAGCATGTACCCGAAGCTGGACTATCAACTGGAGACCGACTTCATCCCGGTCGCACTGATATCCAGCGTGCCGCAGGTCATCGTCGTCAACCCGCAGCGGGTTCAGGCCAGCACGCTGCCGCAACTGCTGGACGTGCTGCGCAAGAACCCGGGCAAGCTCAACTACGGCTCGGCGGGCAACGGCACGTCGCACCACCTGGCCGGTGAGCTCTTCAAGTTGCAGACCAAGACCTTCATCACCCACATCCCCTACCGCGGCGCAGGCCCGGCGCTGCAAGACCTGATTGCAGGCCAGGTGGATCTGATGTTTGACGGCCTGGGTTCCAGCGCCGCCCACATCAAGGGCGGGCGCCTGCGCGCCATTGCAGTGGCGGGCGACAAACGTGCACCCGGCTTCCCTGACGTGCCCACCGCCACCGAAGCCGGCCTGCCGACCTACCAGGTGGCCACCTGGTACGGCCTGTGGGCGCCCAAGGGCACCCCGCAGGCTGTCACCACGGCCATGCAGGCGGAAATGCGCAAGGCCCTCACCGCCGACGACCTGAAGGCCATCTGGAACGGCCTGGGCACCGACACGCCCAACCTGTATGGCGACCCGTTCGGCCGCTTCGTCGGCAGCGAAATCAAGCGCTGGGCCGAAGTCGTCAAGAGCGCGGGCGCCAAGCTGGACTGAGCGGATGAAGCAGGAGATCCAGCGGGCCAGCCAGCAGGCCAACCTTTACGCCGCGCTGCGTGCGGCGTTCCCGGCCGACCTCGACGCCACGGCCATCGAAACGGCCGACACCGCCACGCCGCTCTTCTACACCTGGCGCGACCTGGAGCGGGGCACCGCCATGCTCGCCAACCTGATCGACCAGTTGGCGCTGCCGCCGCAGTCGCGCGTGGCGGTGCAGGTTGAAAAGAGTGTCGAAGCGCTGATGCTCTACCTGGCCGTGCTGCGCGCCGGCCACGTCTTCCTGCCGCTGAACACGGCCTACCAGCAGGCGGAGATCGAATACTTCATCGGCAACGCCGAGCCGGCGCTGGTGGTGTGCGCGGCCAAGAACTTCGGCTGGGTCAGCAAACTTGCGTTCCTGGCCGGCACGAAACACGTCTTCACGCTGAACGACGACCGCACAGGCACGCTGCTGGCCCGTGCCGCCTTCCACAGCGACGAACACACACCGGCGCTATCTGCACCCGACGACCTGGCCGCCATCCTCTACACCAGCGGCACCACCGGGCGCAGCAAGGGCGCCATGCTCACGCACCGCAACCTGCTGTCGAACGCACGCGTACTGAAGGACGTGTGGGGCTGGCGCACGCCAGAACAGGGCGGCGACGTGCTGATCCACGCCCTGCCCATTTTTCACGTCCACGGCCTCTTCGTGGCCAGCCATGGCGCGCTGATTGCTGGCGCCAAGATGATCTGGTTTTCGCGCTTCGACGCGCGCGCAGCGGTGGCGCACATGCAGGAAGCCACTGTCTTCATGGGCGTGCCCACGCTGTACGTGCGGCTGCTGGGCGAGCCCAGTTTCAACCAGGCCGCGTGCGCGCACATGCGGCTTTTCGTCAGCGGCTCGGCGCCGCTGCTGATCGAGACCTTCAACGACTTCCAGGAACGCAGCGGACACACCATTCTTGAACGTTATGGCATGAGCGAAACCGTCATGCTCACGTCCAACCCCTACCGGCCCGAAAGCGCGCGCCAGGGCGGTACCGTCGGCCTTGCGCTGCCAGGTGTGGGCGTGCGCGTGCACAGCGACAAGGGCGTGCCGCTGCCGGCCGGCGAGGTCGGCCACATCGAAGTCAAGGGCCCCAACGTCTTCAAGGGCTACTGGAAGATGCCCGAGAAAACCGCCGACGAATTCACCACCGACCTCTGGTTCAAGACCGGCGACGTCGGCAAGGTGGACATAGGCGGCGTCGTCACCATCGTCGGCCGCAGCAAGGACCTGATCATCAGCGGCGGCTACAACGTCTACCCGGCCGAGATCGAAGGCTTCATCAACGACATGCCCGGGGTCGCCGAGAGCGCCGTCGTCGGCGTGCCGCACCCCGACTTTGGCGAAGCCGTGGTGGCCGTGGTGGTGCCCAGGCCTGGCGCTCAACTGCAGGGGGGTGACATTGCCGCTGCGTTGAAAGGCCAGATCGCCAACTTCAAGGTCCCCAAGCTCGTGGACGTGGTGCCCGAATTGCCACGCAACGCGATGGGCAAGGTGCAGAAGAACCTGCTGCGCGACAAGCACAAGTTGCTGTTTGCACGGTGACGCGTGGAGAAGAAGGGTGAAATTCCGGTAGGCTTGCCGAACCCCTTTTTGACGGGCTTCGAACTCCACCATGTCTGATCTGCTCGCAGCAACCCGGCACGCCGCCAACAACCAGGTGGAAGTTGAAGGCAGCAGGCTCTGCGGCTGCTTCTACTGCATGCAGACCTTTGTGCCTGCCGAAATCGTGGCCTGGTCGGGCCTGGATGTCAGCAACTTCGACAACCCGGATGCAGCCAGTGCGGGCACGGCCCTGTGCCCGCGCTGTGGCAGTGATTCCGTGATCGGAGACAAGTCGGGCTACCCGATCGAGCCCGACTTCCTCAGCCGCATGCACGACGCATGGTTCCAGAAAACCATCATTCGCAAACCCGGCGCCAAGAACTGAAGCAGGCGCCTGACCACTGCCCTCGCTGCGGCGGCGGCTTTGCCTGCGGCGCGGCCGGGCCTGCCCCTTGCGCCTGCACGGCGCTCACGCTGAGCGCCGCCCTGCAAGTCGATCTGCGCGCCCGCTACGCCGGCTGCCTGTGCATGGCTTGCCTGCGCGAACTGGCGGCCCGAGACAGCGTGCCCTGACCGGAGTCCGGCCCATGAAGATCCTGATCCTGGGCGGCACGCGCTTCCTCGGCCGCCACCTGGCCGAACAGGCGCTGGCACAAGGCCACTCCGTCACGCTGCTGCACCGCGGACGCAGCGGGCCGGGCCTGTTCGCCCAGGCTGAACACCGCATCGCCGATCGCGACGGCGACCTCAGCGCACTGGACACGGGCGAATGGGACAGCGTCATCGACACCAGTGCCTACGTCCCGCGCCAGGTGCGTGCCGTGGCCGCGCGGCTGGCGGGCCGGGTGGGGCAGTACCAGCTGGTTTCCACGATCAGCGTCTATGCCGACATGGACAGCGGCGGGGTGGACGCTGGCGGGGTGGACGAATCCGCGCCGCTGCAGACGCTGGCCGACCCCACGGCCGAAGCCGTCACCGGCGAAACCTATGGCGGCCTGAAAGTGCTGTGCGAGCAGGCCGCGATGGAAGGATTTGCCGGCCGCTGCCTGATCAGCCGCCCGGGCCTGCTGGTCGGCCCGCACGACCCCACCGGCCGTTTCAGCTGGTGGGTGCAACGCGTCCAGCGCGGGGGCACCGTGCTGGCGCCCGGCGACCCGGCCACACCCGTGCAGTTCATCGATGCGCGCGATGCGGCTGCTTGGCAGCTTCTGCAGGCCGAACATCAAACTGCAGGTACTTTCAACCTCACCGGGCCGGCACGGCCGCTCACCATCGGCGGCCTGCTGCAGGCCGCGCGCGACACGCTGAACCCGGCCGCGCAACTGCGGTGGGTGGACGAAAAATTCCTGCTCGACGCCGGCGTGGCACCGTGGTCTGACTTGCCGGTGTGGCTGCCACAGGCGCAGGCCGGGCTGCACCAAACGAACATCGCCCGCGCGTTGGCCACAGGCCTTCAGTGCCGCCCGCTTGCGGCCACGCTCGACGACACGGCGCAGTGGTTGAATGCTGCAGCCACGGCCACAGCCCCGGCGCCGGCGGCAGCGGCGTCACCCGCGCGGCCTGCCGTCGGCCTGGCCCCTGAGCGCGAAGCCGCACTGCTGCAAGCCTGGCAGGCGCAGTCTGCCTAGTCCCTGCACCGAGTCCACACGCTCCGTCCCGCCAACGCGCGGTTCAGCACGGCATTGCAGCCTTTGGTCGCACGGCGATGGAAGGGCATCGACGGTCTGCCTACAGTTCAATTCATCGACAGACCCGACGCCCCAATTCAGTCTCCCAAGGAGCCCACCGTGAACAGCCAGACCACCACCCCCACGCCCGCCTTTGCAACCACCCGCCAACAAGCCAGGGCCCTCGGCTTTGCGGTGATGGTCACGTTGGCCATGCTGGGGGGTATCAACCTGCTGGCCACACAGGGTGGCGCCGACGCACAGATGGCTGCTGCGAAACTGCAGCTGCAGGCGCTGGCCGCCAGCGCCGCCGCCACAGCCACAGCCACAGCCAAGGGCGTCTAAACGGTAGGCGCTCAGTCGATGACGCTCCGCCGCGCGGCGCCCGAATTGGCGTTCAGCGTCCGCTTCAGTACTTCACCCGCGCCAGATACGTGTCGCGCGACGCCGCCAGCGCCTGCGCCAGCGTCGTGATGCCTTGCGCCTGCAGCAGCGGCAGCATCCTGACGAAGACTTCTGCCGTCACGATGGCGTCGCCAAGCGCCGTATGCCGGCCCAGGATGGGCACGCCCAGGCGCTCGGCGATGGCTTCTAGGCGGTGGCTGTCCTGTTGCGGGTGCAGCACTTCCGACAGCAGCAGCGTGTCCAGCACCGGCTGCTCGAAGCGCAGGCCGGTGCTGGCTTCCTTCAACTGCAGAAAGCGCATGTCGAAGGCAGCGTTGTGCGCCACCAGCACGGTGTCCTGTGCAAAGGCGTGAAAGGCCGGCAGCACGGTGGTGATGGTGGGCTGGCCCTGCAGTTGTGCGGGTTCGATGCCGTGGATGGCCACACTGGCGGCGGGCACGCTGCGCCCGGGGTCCACCAGTTGCTCGAAACATTCCTGGCGCCGCAGCTTGCCGGCCACGATGCGCGTGGCGCCGATCTGGATGATCTCGTCGCCTGCCGCCGGCTCGAGGCCCGTGGTTTCGGTGTCGAAGACAGTGCAGGCCAGGTCGCGCAACGGCGTGTCGCCGAGCGCCGTGGTGGCTGCGTGCGCAAAGAGGTCGAAGTCGTAGAACTCGGGGCGGCTGGCCGCCGGCGCGCCCGCACCGATCTGGGCTGCGCTCTCCAGCAGTGCGCCGTCGCCTGCCAGCGGCAACAGCCAGCGGAAGAAGGCCTCCTGGCGCACGCGTGCGCGTTCGAACCAGAAGGCGCCGCCGTGACGTTCCACCACGTCGCGCACGGTCAACGGGCTGCTGGCTTGACCGCCGGTACTGCCGGTACCGCCGGTACCACCCGTGAAGGCTTCGGTTTCCCAGGCGGTGACGGTTTCGGTGCTCATGGCCAGCGCAGCCCACACCAGGTCCAGCTGCGCACGGCCATCGGACTCGGCCAGCCGAAGCTGCAAGCGCCGCACCGCGTATTCGCCTTCCAGCCGGCTGGCCAGGTGCAGCAGGGCCTGGATGAGCGAGTAGCTGTCCACCTTGAGCCAGCAATGGGCATCGACTTCGCTGACGGTCACGCGCACCCCCAGCTGCGTTTCGATGCGGTGTGCGGCGGCCGCCACGAGGTCGGCGCCCAGCATGTCCTCCAGCGGCCAGCGTGTCTTGATGTGGCGCAGGCTCTGCGCGGCGGCGGCGTTCAGGCTGCGGCTCATGGTGGCGATTTCGTCGCGCACAACGGCCATGAAACGCTCGCGCGCGGGCGCGTCCAGCGCGGGGTCCTCCAGCACCTCCACCGCGGCCTGCAGGGTGCCCAGCGAGCCGCGGTGGCCCTCGGTCAGGTGGTGCAGCAGGTGATCGCGTTCGGTGTCGTCGGCCAGGTCGCGCGTGATGTTGTCGAGCATCAGCACAAAGCCGTTCAGCGCTGTCTCGCGGCGTGAATCTGGGGCTGCATCCGGGGCTGCATCGGGGGCCTTCACGGGTGCCATCTGCACACGCAGCAACTGCCCGCCCGCCGTGGCGGTGACGAACTGCGCCGCCGGATGCGCCGCGCCGCGCTGCAGGCGCTGCTGCACGGCTTGCAGCGCGTGCAGCACCAGTCGGCGGTCGAGCAGCGCATAGATGCTGCGCCCCAGGCCCAGACCCTGGGCTTCGGCGCCGCCGATGGCGGGGCCTGTCGCGTCGGCCCCCGCCAAGGCGCGGAACTGCAGCCGCGCGCGGGCGTTGAAGAGCAGCACGCGGCCGTCGAGGTTGCACACCACCACGCTCTGCGTCAGCTCGGCCATCAAGGCGGCCAGGCGGTTGCGTTCCTGCTCTACACCGCGGCTGGCCTCGGCCACCTGGCTGGCCACGTCGGCGCGCAAGGCGTCGCGCTGGCGCAGCAGCGCGTTGACACCCTCGGTCAACGCGTGCGACCCGGCACTGCCACTCACTTCAGGCGTCATTTTCCGAGACCCATCTGTGGCCAGCAGCAAGACCTGCAGCTCTTCGGCCAGGCGCCCGGGTGCGGCGGCAAACCGTTGCCAGGCACGGCGCGCCGCCGCACCGGCGGCCACCGACAGGATCAACCAGACCATGAACACCAGGGCGATGCGCGTCTCCAGCACGGGCCACAGCGCCGCCCGGTCAGCGGGCTCCAGCGTGGCCGCGACCAGGCCCGCCGCGGCACCCAGGCCCAGCGCCAGCAACAGCCCGGGCACACAGGCGGCTGCGACTTCGGCGCGATCTATCTTCATGGCCGGGTCACACCGCCCAGCATGTCGCGCACGCGCTGCGCCAGTTCACGCGTCGAGAAGGGCTTGGTGATGTAGCCATCGGCACCCACGCCCAGGCCCTTGGCGACGTCGGTGTCGCGGCCCTTGGCGGTGAGCATCAGGATCAGCGTGCCCGCCAGCGCCTCTTCGGCGCGCACCGCCTGGCAGACCTCGATGCCGCTCTTGCCCGGCATCATCACGTCCAGCAACACCAGCGCCGGGCGTTCGCTGCGGATCAGCGCCAGTGCCTCGATGCCGTCACGCGCCAGCAGAACCTGGTGGCCTTCGCGCTTCATCAGGAATTCCAGGCTGATGAGAATGTTGGGTTCGTCGTCGGCGATCAGCACCTTGTGGGTCACGACAGCATCTCCTTCATGGGCAGGTCAAAACCGAAGCATGCGCCCTGCCCTGGCACGCTGCGCAGCCACAGGCGGCCGCCGAAGTGTTCGATGATCTTGCGGCTGATGGGCAGGCCGAGCCCGGTCCCCTGCGGCCGGTGCGTCTCGTCGCCGCCCTGGCGGAATTTCTCGAACACCAGGGCCTGCTGCGCAGGGGCGACGCCGGGGCCGTTGTCCTGCACTTCCACCGTCAGCTGCTGCGGCTGCAACAGCAGCCGCACGTCCACCTGGCCAGTGCCCTGCGGCACGAACTTGGCGGCGTTGCCGAGCAGGTTGAGCAGCACCTGCAGCAAGCGGTCGGGGTCGGCGCGCAGCAGCGGCACGGGCGCGGCAGGCAGGTGCAGCTGCGCGCTGGCGCCACGTTCGCGGAAGAGCTCGGTGGTGCTCAGCAGCGCCAGCTGCAGCAAGGCGGGCAGGTCCACATCGGCGTTCAGCCATTCAGCATTGCCGCTCTCGATCTTGGCCATGTCCAGCACCTGGTTCACCAGACGGCTCAGACGTTCGCTTTCGGCCACCACCAGGCCCAGGAACTGCTGGCGCTGGGCGATGTCCATGTCGGGCTCGTCGCGCATCAGCTCGGTCAGCGCGCGGATGCTCGTCAGCGGCGTGCGCAGTTCGTGCGTGACGCTGCTCATGAAGTCGTCCTTCAGCTGGTCCACACTCTTCAACTTTTCGTTCAGCGTGCGCAGCGCCGAGGCCTCTTCGACGATGCGCAGCACGTCGGCCATCTCCAGCGTCTCTTCTTCCACCACCGACGCCACCATCACACGCGCCGACGCGCTTCCGATTGCGCCGGCCAGCAACGTCTCGGCACGCTGCACGAGCTGCGGGTCGGCATCCGCCGCGGTCGAGTTCGCGGCCAGTTGGGCCTGCGCCTTCTCGACGCCCATGAAGCGCCCCACCAGTGCCACCAGGTCGGCCACCTTGGCGCGGCCGCGCCAGAACACACGCTCGGGGGCGGCGTGTTCGAACACGTCCACGAACAGCAGCGCCTGGCTGGCTTCGGCCGCGCGCGGCGGCCAGGCCAGCGACACCGCGACAAAGAGGCCACCATTCGCCAGCAGGCTCCAGAAGAGCGCGTGGCTCAAGTTGTCCAGGCCGCTCAAGCCGAGCAGCGCCTCGGGCCGCAACAGGGCCAGTCCCAGCGGGCCATGCTGCAGGAAGCCCGGGTCCATCCAGCCGCTCTTGGCAATGGACGGCAGCATCAGCGTGTAAACCCACAGCAGCGCACCGGCAGCCAGGCCCGCAAGCGCACCGTTGCGCGTGCCGCCCTTCCAGTACATGCCGCCCAGCAGTGCAGGTGCAAACTGCGCCACCGCGGCAAAGCTGATCAGGCCGATGCTGACCAGTGCGTAAGCCTCGCCCGCGATGCGGAAGTACAGCCAGCCCAGCAGCAGCAGCGCCACGATGACGGCGCGGCGGATGAAGAGCAGCGTGCCTGCCAGGTCCCTGCCCTGTGCCGAGGTGCGGCGCAGCAAGAGCGGCAACACCAGGTCGTTGCAGACCATGGTGCTGACGGCGATGGCCTCGACGATGACCATGCCGGTGGCCGCTGACAGGCCGCCGACAAAGGCCGCCAGTGCCAGCACCGGCATGCCGGCGGCCAGCGGCAGGCTGAGCACGAAGGTCTCGGCGTCCGCGGATTGCGGTCCGAAAAAGAGCAGGCCGCCCAGCGCAATCGGCAGCACGAAGAGGTTGATCAGCAGCAGGTACGCCGGAAAGGCCCAGGCCGCGCGCCGGATGTGACTTTCAGACACGTTCTCCACCACCATGACCTGAAACTGCCGCGGCAGCAGCAGCACGCTCAAACCCGCCAGCACGAGGAGCGCCAGCCACTGGTCAAACGCAAAAGGCTTGGCCGGATCGGCGTGCAGCAGGCGGCCGATCTCGGGCACTGCCAGCGCGCGCGCAAACAGGTCCCCCGGGCCGCCGAAGAGGCCATAGGTGACGAAGGCCCCGACGGCCACAAAGGCCACGAGCTTGACGATGGACTCGGCTGCGATCGCCGCCACCAGGCCTTCGTGCCGTTCGGTGTTGTCGAGGTGGCGGGTGCCAAAGGCGATCGTGAAACCGGCCAGCACCAGCGCCACCACCAAGGCGATCAGCGAGGTGTCTTCGCCGCCGGTCAACCCGCCTTGCGCGTTACCCGTCATCAGCGCGTAGCCGGTGGCCACCGCCTTCAGCTGCAAGGCGACGTAAGGCACCACGCCCACCAGCGCCAGCAGCGTCACCAGCGCCGCCAGCAAGCGGCTTTTGCCGTAGCGGCTGGCGATGAAGTCGGCGATGGACGTGATGCGGTAGCGGCGCGAGATGCGCACCATCTTGCGCAGCACCATCCACGCCAGCACCATGGCCAGCGTGGGCCCGAGGTAGATGGGCAGGAACCAGACGCCACCGCCCGCCGCGCGGCCGACACTGCCGAAGTAGGTCCAGGCACTGCAGTACACGCCCATGCTCAGTGCATAGACCCAGGCGTTGCCGATCACACTGCGGTTGCTGGCCGCGCGGCGGTCGGCCCAGGCGGCCACTGCAAACAGCAGCAGCAGGTAGGCAAGTGACACGCCCAGCACCAGCGGGGGCGACAAGCTGGGCAGGGGCGCCGCGGTCATGGCAGTCACAGCAGTCACGGCAGTCACTGCGGCTCAACCCTCCGCGCGGCGTTCCATCAGCCACGCCAGCGCGATGATGAGCAACGCCCAGGCGCCAAACAGCGCCAGCGGCAACAACGGCCAACCGAAGACCGTGGCCTCGGTCAGCCACACCTTGAGCAGCGGAAAGTTGAACAGCAGCAACCCGGCACCAAACAGCGCCAGCAGCCGTTGCGCAAGCAGTCGCGGGCGGTTCATGACGTGGCGCGCATGATCACAGGTTGTCGAGGTTGAACTGCAGACGCAACAACACGCGGAAGCGTTTGACGATGGCCAGCGCGTCGTCCAGGGACTCGCGTTCCAGCGTGCTCAGCGCCGACGGCAGAACCAGGTTGCTGGCCGGCAGGCCTTGTGCACGCTGGCGCAACTGGTGCGTGAGGCGCACGCTCATCAGCAGGTGCAGGGCGTCAACGAGGTCCCGTGCCAGGGTGTCGTCCAGTTTGTGCAGGGCCGCCAGCTGCAAAAGGCGCGCGGCGGTGCCCGGTTCGTGCACGCCGTGTTGCAGGGCCATCGCGCGGACACCGTGCACGATGGGAAAGATGCCGAGCTTCTTCAGGTCCAGCGGGGGTTCGTCGCGGTGGTGTGGCACCAGGCTCGCCAGCCGCGTGAACCAGTTGCCGGGCTCCTGGAACTGGTCGGCGGCAGCGGCAAACCGCGCCAGGTAGGTGTCCTGTTCGACGAGGATCTGGCCGAGGTAGGCGCGGGCCTGCTGCAGCAGATCGGCGTCGCCGGCGACGCAGGCGGCGTCGAAGAAGATGGCCAGGTGCATCGGGCCGTCGTCGGCACTGCCGTAAACCCAGCCGCGCAGCGTCTGGCGAAAGGCGCTGATCGGCTGCCGCCACAGCGGGTTGCTGAGCATGATGTTGCCGGGGCAGCGCGGGTAGCCGAGCGTGACCAGGGCGCTGATGAAATCGGCGGCCAGCGCCTCCAGGCCCGGGTGTGAAAACCCGTCGCGCAGCAGCAGCGCATTGTCCTGGTCGGTCTTCAGGATCTGCTCGCCGCGGCCTTCGCTGCCCATCACCAGCAGGCAGGTGTTGGCCACCACCTCGGGCGGCGCCAGCAGGGCCCACAGGCGCGCGAAAAGCCGCGCATTGAGTTCGCTGACCATGCGGGCGATGCGCGGCATGTGGATGCCGCTGCCGTGCAGCATGGCCACCATCTCGTCAATGTGCAAAGCGGCGGCGCGCAAGTCCGGGAGCGTGGCCGCGTCGCCGATCTGCAGCGCCGCGATGTGCGAATGGCGGGCGACGACGCTGACCAGGTCGAGCTGCCCGAGCACGCCGATGACCGGCGCATCGGCGGCGCTGCCGTCGCGAACCACCAGGCGGTGCAGGCGGTGGCGCACCATCAGCCACAGCGCTTCGAAGAGGTCCGCGTCGGCGTCAACGCTGACGAGCTCGAAGCGCGCCACCTCACGCACCGCCAGCTGGTGCGGTGGCAGCGGGTGCAGGAGCGCATCGCGCAGATCCGTGGTGGTGAAGATGCCCAGGCGCGACACGCCGTCCTGCTCGTCCCGCACCAGCGCCTGGGTCAGGCCGCGCTCGGACAGTTCGCGGCACAGGCGGACGAGGTCGGTGTGGCCATCGACGTAGAAGGGCTTGCGCAGTTGGGCGTCGCGCACGCGGGCGGTGACCAGCGAGAGCATCTCGCGATCGCGTTCGGGCTGACGCTCGGGCTCGGGCTCGTTGCCAGCTGTGTCGGAGTGAGTCATCGTCGGTTTCGCAACGAAGAAGGGACCGCGGACGATAGGCCCGAGGTCCCCTCATCAAGGCTGACTTGCATCAGCCTGCCGCGTCTTTCAGTGGCCCGAGGCGCCCGAGGCCCCAATGCCAGTCTCGGACCGCACCTGCTGCGCCAGGAAGCCGTCTTTGTCTACCTGCGCACGCTTGCTACCGTCCAGCACGCTGAACAGCCAGATGCCGACGAAGGCGATAGTCATGGAGAACAGCGCCGGGCTGGCGTACGGGAACAGTGCGCTGCCCTTGGGGTTGCCTAGCGTGGCCTCCCACACCGCGGGTGAAACCACCGTGAGCGCCACCGAACTGATGAGGCCCAGGAAACCGCCGATCACCGCACCCTTGGTTGTGCAGCCCTTCCACAGCACGCTCATCAACAGCACCGGGAAATTGGCACTTGCGGCGATGGCGAAGGCCAGGCTGACCATGAAGGCAATGTTCTGCTTCTCGAAAGCGATGCCCAGCACCACCGCGACGACACCCAGGCCGAGGGTCGTGATCTTGGAGACGCGCAACTCGGCCTTCGGGTCGGCCTTGCCGTTCTTGATGACGGTGGCGTACAGGTCATGCGACACGGCGCTGGCACCCGACAGCGTGAGGCCGGCCACCACCGCCAGGATGGTCGCAAAGGCCACCGCCGAGATGAAGCCCAGGAACACGTTGCCGCCGACCGCATTGGCCAGATGGATGGCGGCCATGTTGTTGCCCCCCAGCAGGGCGCCCTTGGCGTCGAGGAAGCTGGGGTTGGTGAGCACGAAGGTGATGGCACCGAAGCCGATGATGAAGGTCAGGATGTAGAAGTAGCCGATCCAGGTGGTGGCCCACAGCACCGACTTGCGCGCCTCTTTGGCGTTGGGCACGGTGAAGAAACGCATCAGGATGTGCGGCAACCCGGCGGTGCCGAACATCAGCGCCATGCCGAAGCTGATGGCACTGATGGGGTCCTTGACGAAGCCGCCCGGCCCCATGATGCTGAATCCGATCTTGGCCGCCTCTTCAGGCAGTTTGCCGCTCTTGCTGGCGATGTCGGTCTTGATTTGCACGGCCTGGGCAAACATGGCTTCAGGACTGAAGCCAAAGTGCCACAGCACCGCGCCGGCCATGAAGGTGGCGCCGATCAGCAGCATCACGGCCTTGATGATCTGCACCCATGTGGTGGCCGTCATGCCACCAAACAGCACGTACACCATCATCAGGCCGCCGACGATGACGACCGCGATCCAGTACTCCAGCCCGAACAGCAGCTTGATGAGCTGGCCCGCGCCGACCATCTGCGCAATCAGATAGAACGCAACCACCACCAGCGTGCCGCTGGCCGCGAAGATGCGCACCGGCGTCTGGCTGAAGCGGAAGGCCGCCACGTCGGCAAAGGTGAACTTGCCCAGGTTGCGCAGCCGCTCGGCGAGCAGGAAGGTGACGACCGGCCAGCCGACCAGGAAACCGATGGAAAAGATCAGGCCGTCGAAGCCGCTGACCATGACGGCTGCGGAGATGCCCAGGAAAGACGCCGCCGACATGTAGTCGCCCGCGATGGCCAGGCCGTTCTGGAAGCCGGTGATGCCGCCGCCAGCCGTGTAGAAGTCGGCCGTGCTCTTGGTCTTGGCCGCGGCCCACTTGGTGACCCACAGCGTAAAGGCGACAAACACGCCGAACATGCCGATGGCCGTCCAGTTGGTGGCCTGCTTGGTGGCCTGGCCCAAGTCGGCGCCCGCGGCCAGCACGATGCCCGTGCCGGCAGCCAGCGTCAGGGCGATGAGAAGCTTGCGTGAGTTCACTTGAGCACCGCCTTGCTGACTTCTTCGGTCAAGGCGTCGAACTCGCTGTTGGCGCGGCGCACGTAGATGGCGGTGATGACGATGGTGAACACGATCACCCCCAGACCAATGGGCATGCCCAGCGTTGTCACGCCGTCGCCCAGCCGGCTGGCCAGCAGCGGCTTGTTGAAAGCCACCAAAAGGATGAAGCCGTAGTACACGACCATCATGGCGGCCGTGAGCCACCAGCCGAAGCTGGTGCGGCGCGCCTTGAGCTTCTGGTAGGACGGGTGCGCAGCGATGCGCAGCGCCAGATTCGATTCCATGTCTTTGTCTCCGAAAGTCTTGTGATCCCGCAACGCCATCACGGCGCCGCATGGGGCGGACTATCGGCACACGCACTGACCCTGCTCTGACACGCAGCCAACAGAGGCTGACGCGAACCTTGTGAAGAGCTTACGAGCCCGGGTGGCTGCCGTCTTTGCGCCAGATCACGTTGGCGCCTGTTGGCTGGCAGCACACCCGCAGGGTCGGGTGGCGCGACTACCGAGTGACACAGCGCTTGCCGCCGGGCTACATTCCTGAGCAGACGCGTGCCACCGGCCGACACCAGCACTCACCTGCAGGGCCGCACGCCGCCACAACCACAAAGAGATCGAACGTGAACTGCATCCGTTGCCGCACCCGCATCGCTGAAGACTCGCGTTTCTGCCCCGCCTGTGGCACCAAACAGGAACTGCCCTGCCAACAATGTGGTGTGGCCAACTTTGTGGGCCACCGTTTTTGCAGCGGCTGCGGCATCGAGCCCTGGGCCAGCGTCGGCGTGGGGGATGCTGCAGCGGCACCGGCCCGTGCAGCGCCCGCCGAACGCCGCAGCCTCACCGTCGTCTTCTGCGACCTGGTGGGCTCGGTGGCGCTGTCGGCACAACTGGATGCCGAAGACATGCGCGACCTGCTGCGGGCCTACCACGAGCTTTGCGCCAAGGCCGTATCAAGGCTGGACGGCCACGTGGCGCAGTACCTGGGCGACGGCGTGCTGGTGTACTTCGGCTACCCCACCGCGCACGAAGACGACGCCCGCCGCGCGGTGCACGCGGCGCTGGACATCCTGGCCGGCCTGCAGCCGCTGTGCGACTGGTGGCACCGTGAGAAGAACGTGGGCGTGCGCTTGCGCATCGGCGTGCACAGCGGCACCGCGGTGGTGGGTGAAGTCGGCAGCGGCACCGAGCACAGCGCGCTGGCCACTGGCGAGACGCCCAACGTGGCCGCGCGCATGCAGACCCTGGCCGAGCCCGGCACCATCGCCATCAGCGCCGCAACTGAAGCGCTGGTGCGCGGCTACTTCCAGCTCCAGCCGCTGGGGCAGCAGGTCATCCGCGGCCGCGACGAACGCATGGCCGCCTACCGGGTGCTAGGCGCCACCGACGCCCAGTCGCGCCTGGCGGCGGCGGGCGATGAGGGCCTGCTGCCTTTTGTGGGCCGCGGTTCGGCGGTGGACCTGCTGCTGTCGCGCTGGGCGCTGGTGCAGCAGGGGCGCGGCCACGCCCTGCTGCTGCGCGGTGAAGCAGGCATCGGCAAGTCGCGCCTGCTGCGCACGCTGCGGCTGCAGGCACTGCAGGCACTGCAGGCACTGCAGGCACTGCAGGCGGACCCGCAAGGCCGCCCGCCGCAATACGCCGAAGCGCAGTGCTCGCCGTATCAGCAAGGCAGTGCCTTCGGCCCCGTCATTGCGCTGCTGGAAAGAGGCTTCGGCCTGCGCCGCAAGGACAGCCCCGAACAGCGCACGCAGGCGCTGTTGGCAGGCCTGCAGGCACTGGCGCTGGACGCCCAACCCGATGCACTCCCGAGCACCACGGCACTGCTGGCCGCGCTGCTGGACGTGGCGCTGCCGCCCGGCGTGGCGCCGCTGCAGCTGACGCCGCAGCGCCAGCGCCGCAGCACCATCGACACGCTGGTGCAAGTGGTGCTGGCGCAGGCGCGCAAGGGGCCGCTGCTGCTGGCGGTGGAAGACCTGCACTGGGCCGACCCGTCCACGCTGGAACTGCTGTCTGAACTGGCGGCCACGCTGTCGGCACCCGGCACATCAGCGCAACTGCTGCTGGCGCTGACCTGCAGACCAGAGTTCAACGCTGCCTTCGGCGCCGCTGCCGATGTGCAGGAGATCGTGCTCGACGCCCTGCCCGAAGAAGCTGCGCGCCGTGTCGTGGCCAACGTCAGCCAAGGCCGGGCCCTCTCGGAAACTCTGCTGAAGAACGTGCTCGACCGCGCCGCCGGCAACCCCTTGTACCTGGAAGAGATCACCAAGGTCATGCTCGACGCGGCGGCCTCGGGCACTGCCGCCGATGCCATCCCCGCCACCGTGCAAGAAAGCCTGCTCGCACGGGTGGACCGCCTGGGCCCCGCCAAGGCGACGGCACAACTGGCGGCGGCGCTCGGCCGGCAGTTCAGCGCCGAACTGCTGCAGGCGGTGTCGGACTTGCCACCTTCTGAGCTGGACCACGCGCTGCAGCGCCTGGTGCAGGAAGAATTTGTGCTGCCGAAGCGCAGCAGTGGCGGGGATGCCGACCCGACCGCCGGCCAGAGCGGCAACCGTGTCACCCACTACACCTTCAAACACGCGCTGCTGCAGGATGCCGCCTACGGCTCATTGCTGCGGTCCAGCCGGCGCGAAATGCACGCGCTGATCGCGCGCACCTTGACTGAACGTTTCGAACCCCTGTGCGCTGCCCAGCCCGAACTGGTGGCGCACCATTGCACCGAAGGCGGACAGCTGGCGCCCGCCATCCAGCATTGGCGGCTGGCCGCCGACAAGGCACTCACGCGGTCTGCACAGGCCGAAGCCGGCAGCCACCTGCAGCGCGCGTTGGACCTGGTGCGCACGCTGCCGCTGGGGCCGGAACGTGTACAGGGCGAGCTTGGCCTGCTGATCACGCTCGGCCCCTTGCTGATGGCCACGCGCGGGTATGCCGACGCCGGCGTGGAGCTGACCTACCGCCAGGCGCGCGAGATCTGCAGGCAGATCGGCGACACCCCGCAGATCGTGCCGGTGCTCTTTGGCCTTTGGGCCTTCTACGTGGTGCGCGCCGACCTGAAGATCGCGCGCGACCTGACCGAACAGCTGTGGCGCCTGGTGGAACACAGCGGCGACGCCGGCATGAAACTCGAAGTGCAGCTGGCGATGGGCACCACCATGTACTTCCAGGGCGAATTCGCAGCCGCGAAGCAGAGCCTCTCGGCCTCGCTGGCGCTGTACGACCCCGCCCAGCACCGCGTGCACGCGCAGATCTTCGGCCAGGAGCCCGGCGCTGCCGCCCACATCTACCTGGCGCAGACGCTGGCGGTCATGGGCGAGCGAGATCAGGCCGAGCACCACGCCGCCACTGCGCTGCAGCTGTGCGAAGACGCGGCGCACGCGCAGACCACCGCCTACACGCTCACCTACTGCACGCTGCTGGACCTGTGGCACGCCAAGCCGCAATCGGCCCTGGCCTTTGCACAGCGCGGCGGCGCCTTGGCGCGCGAACAAGGCTTTCCGATCTGGCAGGCCGGCTGCGACTGTTTTGGCGGCTGGGCCGAGGTGACACTGGCGCAGCAGCCCATGGACGCCCTGCAGCGCATGCAGGCCGCTGCGGACGTCTGCGCGGCTGGCCTCACGGAGTTGTATGCACCGTACCTGATCGGCCTGACCGCAGACGCCCAGCGCCTGCTGGGCCAGCTCGACGACGCGCGCACGCAGATCGACACCGCCGTGCTGCGCGAAGCCGGCAGCGAACAGCGTGTGACGCTGGCTGAACTGCACCGCCTGCGCGCCATCGTCATGCAAGCCCAGGGCGAACCCGCGGACGCCGTGTGCCAGGAATTGCAGCGTGCCATCGACCTGGCAGTGGCCCAGGGCGCAGGCCTGTGGGAGGCCCGCGCCCGCGCCACGCTGGCGCAAATGGCGCAAATGGCCCGAACGGCGCAAATGGCACAAATGGCGGAAGCGCCCACGGCGGGAGTTACCTCTACACACGGGAGTTAGACGCATGGCCAAGAAAGTGGTAGTCCTGGGTGGCGGCGTGGCCGGTTTGTCGGCGGCACACGAATTGGCCGAACGCGGCTTTGAGGTGCAGGTCTTCGAGAAGCGCAGCATCCCCGGCGGCAAGGCACGCAGCGTGCTCGTGCCCGGCAGCGGCACGGACGGCCGCAAGGACCTGCCGGGCGAACACGGATTTCGCTTCTTCCCGCGCTTTTACCGCCACCTGCCCGACACGATGAGCCGCATCCCGTTTCCTGGCAACCGCCACGGTGTGGCCGACAACCTGGTGGACACCACGCGCTTTGAATATGCGCAGAGCGGCGCCGCGCCCATCGTCGGCGTCGACCGCTTCCCCACCGACTTCGAATCCTGGAAGCTCATCGTGCACGACGCTTTCGGCGTCAGCTACGGCTTCTGGCCCGGCGAGGTGGACTTCTACGCCCAGCGCCTGTGGCAGATTCTCACCAGTTGCCAGGAACGGCGGCTGGACGAATACGAATCGCTGGGCTGGTGGGACTACCTGGACGCCGAACACCGCTCCCCCGCTTACAAGAAATTCCTGGCCGGCGGCCCCACCCGCGCGTTGGTGGCGGCCAAGGCCAACCTGGCCTGCACCCGCACCATCGGCGACATCCTGGTGCAGCTGATGCTGGACGTGGCGATGCCCGGTGTCAGTTCCGACCGGCTGCTGAACGGCCCGACGAATGACGTCTGGATCAACCCCTGGCTGACCTACCTGCGCGGCCTGGGCGTGCAGTACACCTTGGGCGTGAAGTTCGAAGGCCTGAACATGGACAAGGGCCTGGTCACCGGTGTCCACCTGTCCGAAGGCGGCCGCCACTTCGAGGTCCAGGCCGACTACTACGTGTGCGCCGTGCCGCTGGAGGTGATGGCCAAGAAGCTGACACCCGACATGCTGGCCGCCGACCCCACGCTGCAAGGCATCGAGACGATCAAGGGCTGCGTGCAGTGGATGAACGGCATCCAGTACTACCTGAAGACCGACGTGCCGGTGGTGCACGGGCACGTCATGTACGCCGACAGCGCGTGGGCGTTGACATCGGTGTCGCAGGCGCAGTTCTGGCAGGGCACCGACTTCTCGCAACTGGGGGACGGCAGCGTGCGCGGCATCCTGTCGGTGGACATTTCGGACTGGAACACACCCGGCTCGGCCAAGGTGAATGGCAAGACCGCAATGCAGTGCACGCACGAGCAGATCGCCATCGAGACCTGGGCCCAGATCACCGGCGAACTGAACCAGCCCGGGCAGCCACCGGTGCTGAACGCAAACGACATGCCTGCCTGGTTCATCGACCCCGACATCGTGCCCAGGCTCGACCCCGCCAGCCCGGACAAGGAACGCGACAGCGAACCGCTGCTGGTGAACTACATCAACACCTGGGCCAGCCGGCCCAATGCGCACACCCGCATTGCCAACCTGTTCCTGGCGTCCGACTACGTGCGCACCAACACCAACCTGGCGACGATGGAAGGTGCGAACGAGGCGGCACGCCGCGCCGTCAATTCCATCATCGACGCCAGCGGCAGCAACGCCAAGCTGTGCGAGGTGTGGAACCTGCATGAGCCCGACTTCCTGATGCCCTGGCGCCTGAACGACAAGCTGCGCTTCGACGTCGGCATGCCGTGGGATGGGCAACTGGACATCGGCCGCCGCATCGCGCGCATCTTCAGCTGAGGGGTGCACGATGAACGTAGCAAAAAAACTCGTGATCCTCGGCGGCGGCGCGTCGTCGCTGAGCGTGGCCTATGCGCTGACGAACGCTGCAGACTGGCGCAGCCGCTATGCGTCCATCACCGTCTATCAACTCGGCTGGCGTCTGGGTGGCAAGGGCGCCAGCGGGCGCGGCGAGCATGACCGCATCGAAGAACACGGCCTGCACATCTGGATGGGCTGGTACCACAACGCCTTCGCGATGATGCGCGCGGTGTACGCCGAACTCGGCCGCCCAGCCGGCGCACCGCTGGCCCGCTGGGACGACGCCTTCAAGCGCCACAGCCTCATCAACCTGGGTGAGCAGGTGGATGGCCAATGGTTGAACTGGCCACTGGAATTCCCAGCCACCGACGACACACCCGGCCAGGGCGCCGAGAGCCCGACCGTCTGGGACATGGTGAGCGAAACGCTGCAGTCGCTGCACCGCCTGCTGGCAGGCAGCCTCTTCACCGAACCGCCCCCACCGCGCAAACCCGGCTTCATCGGCCTGCTGCAATGGCTTGAAGCCGAAGCCGCGCACCTGCTGCACCTGGGCGAGGACGCGGCCGACATCGTCGTCGCCGAACTGCTGCTGCGCGAAGCGCGCGACAAGGCTGTGGTGCAGCAAGCAGGCGCCCGGGGTGACCACAAAACCGACAGCGATGCAGACCTGATCACGCGGCGCATGCACGGCGTGCGCGAACGGCTGCTGGCGCACCTGGAAGCGCGCATCGAACACGACACCGAAGCGCGGCGGCTGTTCATCATTGCCGACATCGGCTTGAGTTGCGTGGTCGGTGTGCTGGCGGGCGCGCAGGGCCTGGGTGCGCATGCGCTGGACGCCCTGGACGAGATCGACTTCCGCGCCTTCCTGCGCCGGCACGGCGCCACCGACATCAGCGTGGATTCACCGCTGCCCAAGGCCTTCTACGACCTGCTGCTGGCCTACCGCGACGGCAACGCCGACGACCAGCAATGCGCCGCCGGCGTGGCGCTGCGCTTCATCTACCGCATGTGCGTCAGCTACAAGGGCGCCATCTTCTGGAAGATGCAGGCCGGCATGGGCGACACCATCTTCACGCCGCTGCACCAGGTGCTGGAAAAACGCGGTGTGCGCTTCGAGTTCTTCCACCGCGTGGACCGGCTGGCGTTGGCAGACGATGGCAAGAACGTCGCACGCATCCACATCGGCCGCCAGGCCACCGTGCGCGGCGGGTCCGATGCGCGTTACGACCCCTGCCGCGATGTCAAGGGCCTGCCTTGCTGGCCAAACGAGCCGCGTTACGACCAACTGGAAGAAGGCGACGCGATCCGCGCCGCGGGCGTCAACCTCGAATCCTTCTGGACGCCCTGGCGCGCGCAAGAAGAGCCCGTGGTGCTGGAGGCCGGCACACACTTCGACGAGATCGTCTTCGGCATCTCGGTGGGCAGCATCCCCTTCGTCGCCGCTGAACTGCAGGCCGCGTCGCCGCGCTGGGCCGCCACGGCCGACAGGGTCGAGACCGTGCGCACGCAAGCCGCGCAGATCTGGGTCAGCAAGGACATCCAGGCCCTGGGCTGGCCGATGCCCAGCGCCGTCACCGACACCTACCCCGAGCCGATGGACACCTGGGCCGACATGACGCACCTGCTGCCACGCGAAAGCTGGCCCGCCGCTGCGGTGCCCGGCAGCCTGACCTACTTCTGCGGCCCGCTGGCCGGCGGCATCCCGCCGCTGTCCGACACCCAGGCGCCGGCACGCGCAGAGGCCGAAGTCAAGGCCGGCATGCAGCGCTGGCTGCAGGACAACGCGACCATCATGTGGCCCGCCGCAGCTGACCCGGCCACACCGGGCCAGGGCTTTGACTGGAGCCTGCTGGTGGACGGCCAAGCCGCACCGGCCGGCGCAGCAGGCCCGGCGCGTTTCGAATCGCAGTTCTGGCGCGCCAACATCGACCCGTCGGAACGTTACGTGCTGTCGGTGCCGGGCTCCACGAAGTACCGCCTGCACGCCAATCAGCCCGACTTCGGCAACCTCTGGGTCACCGGCGACTGGACGTACAACGGGGTCAACGCCGGCTGCGTCGAAGCCGCCGTGATGTCGGGCCTGCTGACGGCCAACGCGATGTGCGGTGTGCCGGCACTGGCCGACATCATCGGCTTCAACGACCCCTGACGACGCCCGGCGGCGGCGTGGCGGCGGCGTCCCAGGCGGGACCGTCGAACCAGTCGCCGCCCAAAAGCGCGTCGCGCACCATCGGCAGTGCGTCCAGGCCCCAGAAGGGGCGGCCGCCGAGGCTGATCGTCGGCACACCGAAGACACCGTCAGCCAGGGCCTGGTTCGTGTTGTGGCGCAGGCGGTGTTTGACGATGTCGCCTTCGGGGTCGATGGCGGGCTGGATCAACTCGCGCAAGGCCTTCAGGCGCTGCGCGTCGTTCGGGTCACCGCCACCCACCCAGACATGGCGGAAGGCGGCCTCCACCACACGCCGGTTGGGTGCCGCGTCGGCCGCGCTGGCCACCAACAGGCGCAGCACCGGCAAGGGGTTGAAGGGGTGCACAGAGGGCGTCTGCATCGTCACGCCGTGCTGGTGCGCCAGCCAGTGCACATGGCGGAAGGTCCACTGCCGCTTGGGTTCGATCTCGGCCGGGCCCTTGTGGGCGTGGGCCTGCAGCATCGCGGCGAAGAGCACGGGCCGGTATTCCACTTCGTAGCTGCAGCCTTCCAGTGCCTGCGGCAGTTGCTCGAAGGCCAAATAGGCGAAGGGCGAAATCACGTCGAAGTGGAAGACCAGCCGCTTCATGCCGCCCTTCCCTCGTCCGGCCCGGATTCTGCCCTGCGCAGCATCCGCCAGGCCACGCGGCGACGACCCAGTTCGCGGCAGACGCCTTCTTTTTCGGTGGCGTCCAGCAAGGACCAGCAGGCGATTTCGTCCAGCGTGCGCAGGCAGCCCGCGCACCAGCCGGTTTCATCGTCCATGCGGCAGATGCTGACGCATGGGGATGCCGGTGGTGCAGCCGTCGTCATGCCTGCACCACGTCGGCCACGGGCGCTGCGGTCAGCCGCACCAGGTCATCGGGCGACGCGCAGAACACCGCATTGGGGTGGCCGGCTGCCGCCCACACCTGCTGGAAGCGAAAGAGCTCGCGATCGATCAGCGTCACCGCTTCATGGCTGTGCGCCAGCGGCGCCACGCCACCGATGGAAAAGCCGGTGCGCAGCTTGACAAAATCGGCGTCGGCACGCGCCAGCGGGCCGGTGATGGCGGCGACGCGCTTCTCGTCCACCCGCCGGTCGCCGGATGTCACGACCAGCACCGCCACGTCGTCGGCCTTGCGGCGGAAGACCACGCTCTTGGCGATCTGGCCCACCGACACCTTCAGCACATCCGCCGCTTCCTGCGAAGTTCGCGCCGGCACCTCCAGCCACAGCGGTGCGTGGGCGTGGCCGCGTGCGGCCAGCGCCTGCGCCACGCGCTGAAAACCTTCGGGTCGCTCGGTGTTCATGTCACGCCCACTGCACTCAGCGCCATGCCGCGCTTGGCCAGCAGCGCCCGGCCAACCCGCGACACCGGCGCGCGGCCGAGCACGGTGCTGATGAAGCCACCGGCGTCCACGAGCGCGTCCAGGTCGAGGCCGGTGTCGATGCCCATGCCGTGCAGCATGAAGACCACGTCTTCGGTGGCCACGTTGCCGGTGGCGCCCTTGGCGTAGGGGCAACCGCCGAGGCCGGCGATGCTGGTGTCGAAGCTGTGGACGCCCAGCTCCAGGCAGGCGTAGATGTTGGCCAGCGCCTGGCCGTAGGTGTCATGGAAATGGCCACTTACTTCGACCGTTGGGTAGTGTCGCAAGGCGCGCTCCATCGCCGCCTGCACCTTGCGCGGCGTGCCGACGCCGATGGTGTCGGCAATGCCGCAGTGATCGACTCCGATGCCCTTCATCAGCAGCACCACGCGCTCCACCTCGTCGGCCGACACCTCGCCCTGGTACGGGCAGCCGAGCGCACACGACACCGCCGCGCGCACCTTCATGCCGGCATCGTGCGCGGCGGCCACCACGGGCGCAAAGCGCTCGATGCTCTCGGCGATGGAGCAGTTGATGTTGCGCTGGCTGAAGGCTTCGCTGGCGGCACCGAAGACCACCACCTCGTCGGGCCGCGCCGTGGGTGACATATTCAAGGCCGCTTCCAGGCCCTTCATGTTAGGCGTCAGCACCGAATAGCGCACGCCGGCTGAACGTGTGATGCCCGCCATCACCTGCGTGTTGTCGGCCATCTGCGGCACCCACTTGGGGCTGACAAAACTGGTGACTTCGATCTCTTTGCAGCCCGCGGCCTGCAGGCGCTGCACGAGTTCAATCTTGTGCGCGGCGCTGACAGGCTGGGCTTCGTTCTGCAGCCCGTCGCGCGGGCCGACTTCAACAAGGGTGACGTGGGTGGGCATCATGTTGGTGGTCTCCAGGGCCACAGGTTACACGGCTGCATCCATCTGCAAGTGCATAGGGCCAGGTCAGCCTTCTTGGGGATGGCGACGACAAGGCCTTGGCCACAGACTGCGGGCCATGCACACGCGCCATTGCCTCACCCTTGCCGACCGCATCCACGCGCTGCTGGTGCGTGAGATCGGCCAGGGCGTGGACCGCCAGCGCCTGCTGCGGGAACGGCTCTATGCGCGGGACGTGCTGCTGGTGTGCGACGCGCTGCCGCAGAGCGGTCTGCCTGGATTGGCGCAGCAGTTCCGCCAGGCCTTGGTGGCGCTTGAGGAGGCCAATACAGCCGATGCAGCAACCTCACGCACACGCCTCAGCGCATCGAGCTTTTTCAACTCGCTGTTCGATTCAATGCGTGGTCAGCCCGCACCTATCGCCAAGGCCAGACGGTGCGTCACGAAGGCCGCCGCGTAGGCCAGCACGAAGAGGTAGCCGGCCCGAAAGGCCGGCTTGACTGCGCCGGGTAGGCGCTGCTTCAGCCCTTGGCCAACCGCAGCAGTTCGCCACCCTCTGCCACCTGGTCGCCGGGGCTGTAGAGCAACTCTTCCACCACGCCGTCGTGCGGGGCGCTGATGGTGTGCTCCATCTTCATCGCCTCCATCACCGCCAGCGCCTGGCCGCGTTGCACGCGGTCACCGGCCTTGGCCAGGAAGGACACCACCTTGCCGGGCATCGGCGCTGTCAGGCGGCCGCCTTCGGCCGCAGCGTCACCGGCATGGGCGATGGGGTCGTGTTCGTTGACCATCGCGCTGCCCTGAGGGGCAAAAACGGCATAACGCTCATCGTGGGCGTACACAGCCAGCGTGACACGCTGCGGACCCAGTTGCACGTCGTGCCAGGCGCCGCCCAGTGCGCGGGCGCTGAAGGGCCAGCGCTCGGTGCCCAGCTGCAGGACAGTGGCGCCGTCGTGCAGGCGCTCCAGCGTCGGCTTCATCGTCGTCCCGGCCAGTTCCAGGCTAAGCTGCCGCCGTGCGCCGCCGTGCAAGCGCCAGCCGTCGCGGCGCGACCAGGGGTCGGCGTCTTCGAGCGCGGCCTCCTGCGCCAGCCGGTACGCGGCCACACCGGCAGCAGCCAATTCCGACGCCAGAGGTGGCGCCTCGAAGAGTGCTGCGCGTTCGCGTTCGATGAGCGCGGTGTCCAGGTCGGCGGTGGCAAAGGCATGGCTGCTGACCACCCGGCGCAAGAAAGCGACGTTGGTGTGCAGACCCATGATGTGCGTGGCCTCAAGCGCCACGGACAGCCGCGCGAGTGCCTGAGCCCTGTCCTCACCCCAGACGATGAGCTTGGCGATCATCGAGTCGTAGTGCGGGCTGATGGCGTCGCCTTCGCGCACACCACTGTCCACCCGCGGCAGCTCGTCGCTGCGCTCGAATTGCACATGCGTCGGCCAGCGCGCCACGTGCAGCGTACCGGTGGCGGGCAGGAAGTTGGCGTCGGGGTTTTCGGCGCAGATGCGGGCTTCGATGGCATGGCCGCGAATGCGCAGTTGCTCTTGTTTCATGGGCAGCGGTTCGCCACCGGCCACGCGCAGTTGCCATTCCACCAAGTCGAGGCCGGTGATGGCCTCGGTCACCGGGTGTTCAACCTGCAGCCGCGTGTTCATCTCCATGAAATAGAAGCGCAGGTCACCGTCGTCAGCCGGTTCGGCGATGAATTCAACCGTACCCGCACCGACGTAACCGACGGCCTTGGCAGCGGCCACCGCCGCCGCACCCATCTCGGCGCGGCGCGCGGCGCTCATGCCCGGTGCGGGCGCTTCTTCCAGTACCTTCTGATGCCGCCGCTGCACCGAGCAGTCGCGCTCAAAGAGGGTCACGCAGTGGCCCTGGGTGTCGCCGAAGACCTGGATTTCGATGTGGCGCGGCCGTGTGACATAACGCTCCACCAGCACGTGGTCGTTGCCGAAGCTGGCCTTGGCTTCACGCTGGCAGGACGCGAGTGCGGCGATGAAGTCTTCCGCCTTGTCCACCCGCCGCATGCCCTTGCCACCGCCACCCGCGCTGGCCTTGATGAGCACCGGGTAGCCGATGCGCAGCGCCTGCTCGGCCAGGAAGGCCGGCTCGTTGTTGCTGCCGTGGTAACCCGGCACCAGGGGCACGCCGGCCTTTTCCATCAGTGTCTTGGCGGCACTCTTGCTGCCCATGGCAGCTATTGCCCCAGCCGGCGGGCCAATGAAGACGAGACCGGCGTCGGCGCAGGCACGTGCGAACTCTTCGTTCTCGCTCAGGAAGCCGTAGCCGGGGTGGACGGCCTGCGCGCCGGTGGACTTGGCCGCCGCAATGATGCGCTGCCACTGCAGGTAGCTGTCGCGCGGCGCGTTGCCGCCGACGTGCACGGCTTCGTCACAGGCGCGCACGTGACGTGCATCAGCGTCGGCGTCGGAATAGACGGCGACGGTGCGCACACCCAGACGCTTGGCGGTGGCGGCCACGCGGCAGGCGATTTCACCGCGGTTGGCGATCAGGATTTTCTTGAACATGGGCACTCTCCGGTCTTAGGCGGTTGCCGGGCTTTGGGGAGCGAAACGCCGAAACAGCGCACGCAAGAACTTGAACAGCACGACGATGAGCACGAGCGCCAACAGCACCGCCACCGCAAGCACCGGCCAGAACCACTGTGGCTGCTGCCACGCCAGCCACAGCATGGCGGGCACGGCGGCGTCGCCAGCCAGCGACAGCGCAACATTGGAGAATGGCTCTGGCGACGTGTTGGCCACCGCACGCGTGGTGGCCTTGGCCGTGTGCGCGGTGGCCGCGAGCGTGCCGCCCATCAAGGCGGCCAGCAGCGCCCAGGTGTTGCCGTCGACGCCCAGCGCGCCGTTGAGCGCACCGAAAGCCAGCGCCGCGCCGGCGGGGATGCGGATGACGGTGTGTATGGCGTCCCACACCGTGTCCACACCGGGAATCTTGTCGGCCACGAACTCCATCACGAACATGATGAAACTGGCACCCAGCACCAATGGATGCTGCAACAGGTGCAAGCCCGAAGGCAGCGGAATCCAGCCCATGTAGCCGGCCGCACCGGTGATGAACACCACGGCATACAGGCGCAAGCCGCTGGCCCAGCCCATGGCGGCCGCTATGGCTGCAAGTTGGGGCAGGTCCAGGTTCATGTTGCGTGGTTCACGGTGACCGCCACCCGGGTTCGCGTTTGTTCAGGAAAGCCTGCACGCCTTCACGGCCTTCTGCACTGGCGCGGATGTCCGCAATGCGGCGCGCAGTGTCGTCGCGCAGTGCGGCGTCGATGGGCTTGCCGGCGACATCCTTGACCAGCTGCTTGCAAGCCTTGACCGCCGCCGGGCCGTTGGCGACCAGCGCGGTCACGATCTCGGCCACCTTGGCGTCCAGCGATTCGGGCGCCGTCACTTCATGCACGAAGCCGAGCGCCAGCGCCTGCGCAGCGCCGAAGCGCTCTGCGGTGATGAAGTAGCGGCGCGACGCCTGTTCGCCCAGCGCGCGCACCACATACGGCCCAATGGTGGCCGGCAGCAGGCCGAGCTTGGATTCGCTCAGGCAGAAGTGCGCAGCGTCCGAGGCCACCAGCACGTCGCACACCGCCGCCAGCCCGACGCCACCGGCATAGCAGTCGCCTTGGATGCGGCCGACGATGGGCACCGGACAGGACCACAGCGTCCACAGCATGTGCGCCAGGCCGGCTGCATCGGCGTGGTTCTGCGCCCAGCTGTAGTCGGCCATGGACCGCATCCACGACAGGTCGGCGCCGGCACAAAAAGCCTTGCCATGGCCGGCGAGCACGATGGCGCGCAAGGCCGGGTCAGCACCCAGGGTCTGGAAGGCGGCAGTGAGCTCAGCGATGACGCTGTCGTTGAAGGCGTTGCGCACGTCCGGCCGGTTCAGCCAGACCTCGGCCACGCTGGCTGTGGGGCGGCGGATGTCGAGTGTGGTGCTCATCGGTCAGACGATCGGGCTAAAGCCACCGGGGTCATCAGTGCCAGCAGCGCCATCAATGCCTCCAGCCGCGCAAGCCGCGGTGTTTTTCAAAGGCCGTGAAGTCGCGGTCGCGGTGCAGGAGCAGGTAGTTGTTTTCAATGCAGAAGCTGGCCACCAGCACGTCAATCCCGCTGCGCGGCGATATGCCGGCCGCGCGCAAGCTGCGGTAGTGGTCCATCGCGCTCAGGGCCAGATCGGGGCTGCAGGCGGCTTCCACGGCCAGGCCGCTCATCAACGCCTTGGCCTGCCGCAGGTCTCTTTCATGCCGGAAACCGCGCAGCACCTCAAACAGCACCAGGTCGGGCACCACGATGCGCACCGTTCCTTCAAACAGCATGCGGCGCAATTCGTCGCGCGCCGGGTTGGCCGCCGCGTTGAAGAAGTCGATCCAGACGCTGGAATCAGCGACGACCACGGCGCGGCACCGGTTTGGGTTCTTGCACCGTCAGCGGCGCGGCCTCAGCCGCCGGCACGGTCCAGTCGATGGACTCGTCGCCTTCCCACTTGAGCTTGCCTTCCCATTTGAGGATCTCGCGGTAGGCGGCCTGGCGGGCGAGCAACTTCAAGCCCGCCTCGACCGCATCCTTCTTGGTCTTGTACGGGCCAGCTTGCATGGCCTTGGCCATCAAGTCGTCATCGATATCAATGTTCGTGCGCATGATGTGTGTTAAATGCTGAATGTACACACACTCTACACTACATGCGGAAAATACCAAAGCGCGGGTTGTCGGGAATCGGCGCGTTCAGGCTCGCACTCAGCCCCAGTGCCAGCACGCGGCGCGTGTCGGCGGGGTCGATGATGCCGTCGTCCCACAGCCTTGCGCTGGCGTAGTAGGGGTGCGCCTGGTGCTCGAACTGCTTGAGGATCGGCGCCTTGAAAGCCGCTTCTTCGTCAGCGCTCCAGGCCCCGCCCTTGCCTTCGATGCCGTCGCGCCGCACCGTGGCCAGCACACTGGCGGCTTGTTCGCCGCCCATGACGCTGATGCGCGCATTCGGCCACATCCACAGGAAGCGGGGCGAATACGCGCGGCCGCACATGCCGTAGTTGCCAGCGCCAAAACTGCCGCCGATGATGACCGTGAACTTCGGCACCGTGGCCGTCGCCACGGCAGTGACGAGCTTGGCACCGTGCTTGGCAATGCCTTCGTTTTCGACCTTGCGGCCGACCATGAAGCCGGTGATGTTCTGCAAGAAGATCAGCGGCACCTTGCGCTGGCAGCACAGCTCGATGAAGTGGGCACCCTTTTGCGCGCTTTCGCCGAAGAGGATGCCGTTGTTTGCGATGATGCCCACGGGCAAACCTTCCAGGTGCGCAAAGCCCGTCACCAGCGTGGCGCCGTAGCGGGCCTTGAATTCGTCGAACTCCGACCCGTCCACGATGCGGGCAATGATCTCGCGCACGTCGAAAGGTTTGCGCGGGTCCTTGGGGATCACGCCGTGCAGTTCCGACGCATCAAACAGTGGCGCACGCGGTGGCACCTGCAGCAACTGCTGCGGCTTCTTCCAGTTGAGATTGGCCACACTCGAGCGCGCGATAGCCAGCGCGTGCATGTCGTTGTCGGCCAGGTGGTCGGCCACGCCCGACAGCCGCGTGTGCACGTCGCCACCGCCGAGGTCTTCGGCGGTCACGATCTCACCGGTGGCGGCCTTCACAAGCGGCGGGCCGCCGAGGAAGATCGTGCCCTGGTTCTTGACGATGATGGCCTCGTCACTCATCGCCGGCACATAGGCGCCGCCGGCCGTGCAGGAGCCCATGACAACGGCGATCTGCGGGATGCCCAGTGCCGACATCTGCGCCTGGTTGTAGAAGATGCGGCCAAAGTGGTCGCGGTCGGGGAAGACCTCGTCCTGATTCGGCAGGTTGGCGCCACCGCTGTCCACGAGGTAGATGCAGGGCAGCCGGTTCATCTGCGCGATCTCTTGCGCACGCAGATGTTTCTTGACGGTGAGCGGGTAGTAGGTGCCGCCCTTGACCGTGGCGTCGTTGCAGACGATCAGGCATTCGACACCGCTGACGCGGCCGATGCCGCAGATCAAACCGGCGCCGGGCGCGACGTTGTCATACAGGTCCAGCGCTGCCAGCGGCGCGATTTCCAGGAATGGCGTGTCGGGGTCCAGCAGCATTTCCACCCGTTCCCGCGGCAGCAACTTGCCACGCGCGGTGTGCTTGGCGCGGGCTGCGTCGCCCCCGCCCTGGGCAACCACCGCGAGCCGCGCGTTGAGGTCTTCCACCAGCGTGTGCATCGGCCCGGCGCTGGCCTTGAATTCTTCGGAACGTGGGTTGAGCTTGGATGTGAGCGCGGGCATGGGGGATGGGTCTCCTGCTGTCCGCCGACTCGGTGGGTGGCGGTTGACGTCAACGTCAAGTAGGTTCCAAGTTTAGGGCCGCGGCCCGTACACCATCGCTTCATCCCAACCCAGCGCCGCCATCTCCGCGGTCCGCAGGTGCGGCTCGCTCGGCATCAGGAAATCATCCAGCGCCGGCGGTGGCAACGCGGTGCCCGACAGCATGGCGTGGGCCTGACCGCGGTGGTGCGTCTGGTGCATGAAGAGGTGCTGCAGCATGTGGGCTGCAGCGTCGCTCTGGATGCGGCCTTGCGGGCGCGGCATTTGCACGGTGGCATCGAGCGCAGCGTCGTCAGCGGCGGCCAGCCAGCGCAGCAGCCTTTCGTCGCTGAGCCGCTGGCGGTCAGCCAGCGCGGCCAGCATGTCCTCGGGCACGAAGGCCAGCCCGCGTTCGCGCGCGTCCGGCTCCGCATGCAGCACGTCGATGTAGTAGCTGTCCACCCAGAGGATGTGGTTCAGCGTGGCCATCAAGGTGGGGAAAAAACTGGTGCGCGTCGCGTGCAGATCGGCATGGCTCAGCGCGGCCATGGCCGTGTGCAGACGGTGGTTGGCCAGGCGGTTGGCGTGAGCCCGAATGCGCAGAAGGGCCAGGGCTTGCATGTCAGGCCTTTCTCGTCCCGCCTTGGTCCGATGCGGCCTTGGCGCGTGCCAGCGCGTCGGTGACCGGCGCCAAACTGCTGACCCGGTTCTTGCAAACCTGCCGGGCGGCTTCGCTGGCTGTGGTGGGCGAGGCAGCGGGTGTCGCAGCGTATGCGGAACCGGCCCACGCCACGCACACGGATGCATAGAAGGGCGAAGACACCGCCACCGTCGAACGCGGGGATCTGGGCTGGGTCATGAAGTCTCCGGACGGACACGGGCTGTGAAGTTGTACTGCGCCGTGATGCTGCGGCGGCGGGGCAGGCCTGTCTGTTGTCGTTTGTGCCGAGGGCGGTGCCGACGCCCTCGGCACACCGGACGTGAACGATCCACAGTCTTGTGGACGGATGGGCCGGGCATAGGCAGCAAGGACGATGGCGCAACCCGCGCGCTGCCACTAACTTTGATTCCACGGGCTGCGCAACCCAGCATCCAGCGCAGCCTGCGTTCTTCACCATGTCTGGGGTGCCGGGTCAAGGGAGATTCTTATGAAGAAGATTGCACATGGGCTGTTGATGGTCGGGCTGGGCTTGGGCGCCCTTGGCGTGGCCGCTGCCTCCGATTCCACCGGGGCCAAATCACGCGCTGAGGTGGTGGCCGAACTGAATGCCGCGCGCAGCAGCGGCGAACTCGCCGCGTGGGTGGGTGAGGACAGCGGTTCGTTCTACTTGTCGCGCCAAGGCGTCGTCAGCACGACAAGCCGCCGGCAGGTGCTGGCCGACGTCGTTGCGGCACGCCGCAGTGGCAACCTGGAGTGGATGTATCGCGAGGACAGTGGCTCTTACGTGCTCAGTGGCACGCCGGAAGCCGCCGGCGCCCACTACGCCGGCCCGGACGCTGGCGAAGCCCATCAACCGGCCCGCACGGCCAGCGCGAAGTGAAGTTGGCCCGCGTCTAAGAGCGCAGGGGCAGCAGGCGGCAAGACCTGTACCCTTGCGTTCTTCATGGTGCGATGGGGCCGATCTCAACGCCCGGTTCAGCGCCCGGTTCAGCGCCCCACTCAGCGCCATCCGCACGCAGCGCCGCCTGCAGGCCAGGCACGCTGAAACGCCCGGCCACGCGCAGCGCCGCCGCAGTGCCTGCCGCCTGCCCCATCACAAAACACGCCCCACTGGCACGCGCCGCGCTTTGGCCCAGGTGCTCCATGCCGGCACAGCGGCCAGCGACGAGCAGGTTGCTGACCGTCAGTGGCACCAGCATGCGCCACGGCAACTGGTTGAAGCTGTTGCCGGCGTCGCGCGGAAAGGCCCATTCGATGCGCCCGGCCAGGTGCATCTCCACAGGCCAGGCGTTGAGGCCGATGCAGTCGTCGAAGATCGCACCGCCCAGCACATCTTCACCGCTGAGCATGTACTGGCAATGCACACGCCGGGTTTCGCGCACGCCCACCTGGGCGGCGATTTCTGCAATGTCGGCCTGCTCGAAGCCCGGCACTTCGGCGCGCAGGAAGCGCATGTATTCGACGATCTGGCGCCGGCCATCGACCTCGGCTGCGCTGAGCTGCCGCGCGTCGGTCGCGTCCACCGCGCGGCCGTCCTTGTTGCGCAACTGTGTGACGTTGGCACGCCAATCGCTGGCGTTCTTTTGCGGCCGCAGAATCGCACCACGGCGGGGGAAGTCATAGCGGCCGGCGGCCTGCTCCATCAACGCGTCGATGGCCTTGAATTCGCCTATCGCCGCCAGCGCGCGAGGCGCATCGACGTGGCTGATCCGAAACATCGTGCTCGGGTACAGCATGTCGCCCGCGCCGTCGCCCAGCGTGAATGGCACACCCGCGAAGTGCGCGATGTCGGCGTCGCCGCTGGCGTCGATGACTTGGTGTGCGCGGATGGCGCGGCGGCCGGACTTGGTCTCGACCAGCACGGCGTCGATGCATGCGCCATCCCTTCCGCGGTCCATCACCACGCCTGCGGCCCAGGCGTGGACCAGCAGTTCAACGCCTGCGTCCAGCAGCAGCCCGTCCGCCGCGCACTTGTAGGCCGCCACGTCGTAGCTGCGCACGCGGATGCGACCCTGCAGACCGTCTTGCGGCGCGTTGAGGCCACCGAGCGCGTCGATGCGCGCCAGTACCTCATTCGCCACCCCGTGCACCAGCTGCTTCATCACCCCACCGCGCTTGCCATACAGGCCGGCGAAATTCGTCACCCCGCCTGCCGTGCCCATGCCACCCAGGAAACCGTAGCGTTCCACCAGCAGCGTGCGCGCGCCGTGCCTTGCCGCGCTGACGGCAGCAGCGATGCCGGCGGGGCCGCCGCCGACCACCAGCACGTCGAATCCACCGTAAAGCGGCGTGTCGCGGGCGGGCTCGCGCACGCTGTCTAGCCGGCTGTCTTGCACGCTGAGCCGCGTGTTCACTCCAGCTTGATGCCGCGGCTGACGATGATGTCGCCGAGGATGCGGGTTTCGTCCTTGACCCGCAAAGCGAGGCCTTCTGCGCTGCTTCCCACCGCCTCCCAGCCGCCCGTGAACAGGCGCTGCCGGGTGTCGGCTTCGCGCACGGCGGCGGGCACGTCGCGCGCCAGGCGGTCCAGCGCGCCCTTGCTCATGCCGGCCGGGCCGACAAGTGCGGTCCACACCTCCAGTGGAATCAGCTTCAGGCCGGCGTCCGCCAGTGGCGCAACGTCAGGCGCCAGCGCGCTGCGCGGGCCGGTCACGCCAATGGCGTGCAACTTGCCCGCCTTGACCTGCGCCAACGCAATGCCCGGTGGCACCAGCGCCATCTGGAGCTGGCCGCCGAGCATGGCGGTGACCACCGCCGGGTTGCCGTTGTAGGGCACATGGACGACCTGCAAATTGCCGATCGCAGCCTTCACCACCTCCATGCCCAAGTGGCCGACGGAGCCAATGCCCACCGAGCCATAACTCCACTTGTCAGCGGATGCCCGTGCAGCCGCCAGCCAGGCGGCGCCCGCGGGCTGGTCGGCCGGTGTCACCAGCACCAGCGGCGCGGTGGCCACCAGGCTGATGAGGCTGAAGTCCTTGGCCGGGTCGTACGGCAGCTTCGGGTTCAGCAGCTTGGCCGACGTGAGGTTGCCGTTGATAACCACGCCCAACGTGTGGTCGTCGTTGCTCTTGGCCACGGCGTCGGCAGCGACATTGCCCGAAGCACCCGGCCGGTTGTCCACCACCACCGGCTGGCCCCAGGTCTTGGACAGCGTGTCGGCCAGCGCGCGCGCAGCGATGTCGGGTGTGCTGCCGCCAGGGAAACCGACCAGGATCTTCACCGGCTTGGTGGGCCACGTGCCTGGCAAAGCGGCCGGCTGTGCATTGACTGCCACAGAAAAGGCCAAGCCTGTCAGGGTGCTGGACAGCAGACGCCAGGCGTCGCGGGTCTTCTTCGTCATGGTGCGTTCTCGGCTTGCGCGGGGCCAGCAGTATCGCAGCGCAGCGCAACGCCGGGCCCGCGGGCCCGCGGGGTTCAGTTGAACACGAAGTACAGCAGCACGAGCACGATGCCCGGCACGCCAAGAAGCCAAGCCAATGCGTATTTGCCCATGGTGTCGCTCTCCGAAAGAAGTGATTGAATCGACACCTTAGGCTGCGGCGTTTTGGCCGCGCGTCAGACGATTGCACCCGTGCTCGTAGGACTGCGGGTTGGACTGCCGTTTGGAAGGCTGTTTGGAAGGCTGTTTGCTCTGCAATCGGGACTGCTTGCCGGCCCGCCCAGCACCTTCAGCACCGCCTGGCTCAGCAGTGGCTGCAACACACTCGCCAGGCTCTCGGCTTCACCCTCATTGTCGAAGCGTCGCTCTCGGCCCCGCCAGAGCGCAGACAGCGGCCCCTGCTGCAAGGCCAGCGCCGGCATCAGGCGCTGCAGCGCCGCGTCGGGCGCCAGCCCCTGCGCCAGCACCAGATAGCGCTGCAGCAGCGCCTGCGTGATGGGCGTCAGCGCCGCTTCGTCCCAGGCTGCAAAACTGCGGTCGGTGCCGCGCACCACGTTCAGCCCCTTGGCCATGCCGGCCGCGCCCAGCGCGCCGATCAAGCCGCCGGCGACAAGGCCGGCGCCCATGGTCATGCCGCCGCTGAGCACGTCGGCCTTCAGGCCCGCCAACGCACCCGTCACCACGCCGCCCATCAGCGCAGCGCGGCCTTCACCCAGGCGGCTGCGCAGTTGGGCGGCGGGGTTCGGGGCGGGGTTCGGGCCGGAAAATGCAGGGTCTGCAGCGCTGTCGCTGTGGCCCAGCAGCGTGGCCAGCCGCTCTTCGCAAAGGCGCCATTCGGTGTCCAGCGCCGTGGCCAGCGCGGCACGGGCGCTGTCGGCTTCGGCACGGCGCGCCAGGAAACCTTCATCAGCCACGGCCTGGTGCGTGGCGGCGATGCGCGCCAGGCTGTCAGCCAGCACCTGCGTGCCGCCGTCCAGCCGCGCGCGCTGCTGCGCCGCCCAGGCCCGGGCCAGGCGCGGCAGGCGCGGGTCGCCCGGCAGCGCAGCGTCCAACGCGCTCAGGAGCCGCCCTTCGGCCAGCCAGCCGTCGGCGCGCGCCTGCGGGCGCGTGCTGAGCCGTGGCGGTTCGGCGTCGGGCGTGTCCACCAGCGTCAGCCGAGGGCGGTCGAGCGCGGCCAGCCATGCGGGCTCGGTGGCACCGGGGTGCGTCAGCAGCAGCACGGCGTCGGTGTCTTCGCGCAAGCGCGCCAGGGGCGACGTGTTCGCGGCGCCGGCAGGCCACAGCGCTTGCCACCAAGGCGCGGTGGCGGCGGGCACCACGGCCCCCGCCACGCCCGCCGGCACGGGGTGCAGTTGCAGCGTGTCGCCTTCTTCGCTGCGCAGGAGCGTCTGCACGGCGCGGATGTCGTTGTCGATCAGCGTGTCGAAGAGCTTCACAGCGGGCTGTTCCACGGTCGCGTCCACGGTGCTGTCGCCCAAGCGCACCCACAGCAGCCGCACGGTGGGCGGCAGGCCCGGGCGCATCAGCGGGTGCAGGGCTTCAAAGTACGGCGTGTCCAGCGGCAGCGGAAAGCGCTGCGCCAGCCGCGCCGCGCGCACGCCGGCGCGCCAAGCCAGCAGGCTGCGTGGCAGCACCACCGCCAGCAGCAGGGTGGCCGCCAGCAGGTGGATCCAGGGCGCGGCGGAGGCTGTCGCGTCAGCGCCGGGGGCGACGCGCAGCGGCGCCACGTCGGGCACGCCGATGCCGGTGACCGCGCTGGCGGGCGCCAGCAGCCAGCGCAGCGTGGCTTGCACCTGCTCCACTGTGGCAAAAGTGCTCTGCCAGCCGGCGCGGTAGTCCAGCACCAAGCCGCGCAGGTACAGCCCCGCCACAAGGCCCAGTGCCAGCGTGGCGGCCGCGGCGTGCAGCACCAGCGCCAGGCGCGCGCCGGTCAGGGGCGCGGCGTGCCGGGCCCAGACCAGGGCCACGTGTTCATGGCCACGCAGCGCCCAGCGCGACAGCCAGCTGCGCACGCCGTGCAACTTCAGTGGCAGCAGCAAAGCGGCATAGACCAGGAGGTTCCAGCCCACCACGGCCCAGACCGCCGGGGCCAGCAGGTTGACACGTTGCGGCGGGCCCAGCTGGTCCACCGCCAGACCCGCCACCAGGCCCAGCAGCAGAGCCAGCGCCACCCACGCGGGGTGCCAGGCGCGGCGGCCCAGCCAGCGCTGGGCGGCGCGGTCGCTCGGCAGCAGGCGCTGCAGGGCCAACGCGGCGCGCGCCACGACGAAGGTTTCGGGCGTGGCATGTTCGCCCACCGTCGCCACGGCCTGGCGCGTGGCCCAGCTGCGGTCAGCGGCGGACCACGACGGCGTGTCCCCGGCGCTTTCTTGCGCCTGCAGCAGCAGCACCTGGCGGGCCTGGTCTTCGGTCATCGCTGCAATGTAGCTTGGCGCCGAAGTTGCTCCTAGCTCCCGGCCTGGACCTGCGGGCCGCGCGGAGAAGAACCCGTCATTCCCAACGAATCAAGCCTGGTGCAGCAGAGCAACCAGTTGTGCCTGGCTGTGGGTGCCGGTCTTTTCGTACATCTGGCCGACGTGCGTGCGCACGGTGGAGATCTTCACGCCCAGCATCGCGGCGGCGTGGGTGGGGCGCATGCCGTCGCACAGCATCTCGGCCAGCCGCGCCTGGGTCTGGGTGAAGCGGAAGCGGCGGCGCATGGCGTCGGTGCGGGTCAGCGTGACCCGTTCGATGGTCGCCAGCACCCAGCCGAAGCTGCCCGGGATGCCGTCGCCCTGGCTCATGCTGCGCAGCGTGATCTGCAGCGGCGTGCCGCCTTCCACTTCCAGCGGCAGCGTCAGTTCCTGCCCCGCCGCCAGCATCGGCTGCCAGTGCGACAACGCCACCCAACGGCCGGCCTGGCGCAACGACAGGCGGCCGCCAGCGTCCAGCCAGAGGCCTTCGCGGCGCTCGATGCGGCGCGTCGCGGCAGGGTTGGCTTCCAGCACCGCGCCATTCGCGTCGGTGACGAAGAGCGGCGTCTCCAGCCGCTCCATCAGCGTGTGACCCAGGGCGGCCAGTCGGTGGGCGCGGGTGGGATTGGTGGTGGTGGTGAGCTGCATGGTGTTGTCCTCCGGAGGTGCATGGCAAAAGAACTTGTGGCGTGGGTGCATTGAATGCTCCACTCCCCCCTTTGCGAATGACACCTTGGTATCCCCTGGCCGAAGGACGGGCCCGCCAGCCGTGCCTTTGTGCTCAATGCGCCGTGTCCCTTGCCTCTGGCGCGGCCCACAAAGGATCACGGCAGGACGCAACGGTCCTGGGCAGCGGCAGGTCACGTGGTGCGAGCGCTGTCCTCGCGCATCTGCGTGCGCCCGCTCTGGATGCTCTGCGCACAGCCCAGGTGAGAGCGGTGTCTTTTTCAGTGAAGCGGAGTCTGACAACGTGTCAATTGGGTGGTTGAGGCGGACCACGACGGCCATCACCACCTGGCGCGTTGAGTGCATTCACTGCGGGCTTCTCGATCGGCGGCTCTACAAGTAGCTCATCCAGCAACTCATCCAGCAGACTGCGCCAGCGCGCGGCCGATGAGGATTTTCTGCACTTCCGACGTGCCTTCGTAGATCTGGCACACGCGCACGTCGCGGTAGATGCGTTCGACTGGGAAGTCGCTGACGTAGCCATAGCCGCCGAAGACCTGGATCGCGTCGCTGCACACCCGCTCGGCCATTTCGCTGGCGAAGAGCTTGGCCATCGCGGCTTCTTTCAGGCATGGCCGGCCGGCGTCCTTCAGGCTCGCGGCGTGATGGATCATCTGCCGCGCCACTTCAATCTGCGTCGCCATGTCGGCCAGCTTGAACTGCACCGCCTGGTGCTGGAAGATTGGCTGGCCGAAGCTCGTGCGGTCCTTGCTGTAGGCCAACGCCGCTTCAAAGGCCGCACGCGCCATGCCCACGGCCTGGCTGGCGATGCCGATGCGGCCACCTTCCAGCCCCGACAGCGCGATCTTCAAGCCCATGCCTTCTTCGCCCAGCAGGTTGGCGGCCGGCACACGGCAGTTGTCGAAAAGGATCTGCGCGGTGTCGCTGGCATGCTGACCCAGTTTGTCTTCGACACGTGCCACCGTGTAGCCGGGTGTCTGGGTCGGCACGATGAAGGCGCTGATGCCCCTCTTGCCGGCGGCCTTGTCCGTCACCGCCATGACGATGGCGACATTGCCGTTCTTGCCGCTGGTGATGAACTGCTTGACGCCGTTCAGAACATAACTGTCACCTTCCCGGACTGCAGTGGTCTTGAGGCCGCCCGCTTCGCTGCCCACGTGCGGCTCGGTCAGGCAAAAGGCACCCAGCATGTCACCGCGCGCCAGGGGTTTGAGGAAGCGTTCCTTCTGGTCCGCATTGCCATAGCCCATCAGGATCGAACACACAGGGCAGTTGTTGACGCTGACCACCGTGCTGGTGGCGCCGCAACCTGCCGCCACTTCTTCCAGGATGATCGCCAGCGCCAGGTAGTCCAGCCCCGCACCGCCCCACTCGGTGGGCACCGCCACACCGTAGCAGCCCAAAGCGGCCAGGCCCTTCAGCTGCGCAGCGGGAAAGGTGTGGCCCTTGTCCCAGGCGGCGGCGTGTGGGGCGATTTCGGCCTGCACAAAGGCGCGCACGGCGTCTTGCACGGCGATGTGGTCTTCACTCAGCAGCATGTCTTTTCATCTCCGACAGGTTTTCTTGATGCGCCACCGCCAGCAGCACGCGCGGCCCCTGCGCCGTGCGCAGCAACTGGTAACCGGTGTGGAACTGCTGCAGCAGGCTGCCGCCCTTGCGCGTCAGCGTCCAGTGCAAATGGGCGAAGGCGTGGTTCGGCCCCAGCGGCAGGTGCAGGTCGATGGTGAAGTCGGCGCGGCCGTAGTCCTGGGCCTGGTACACCCCGCACAGCGCGATGTGGTTGGCGCGCTTGGATGCGTCGTCGGGCCACCAGGTCAGACGAGGGTCGCCACCCGCGCTGCCGCTGTCGGTGATGCCGCTGGGTGTGTGCCAGAGGTCGGCGACAGCATGGCCATCGAGCCGGTTGAAGGCGTCGCGGTAGGCCTCGAAAAAGGCCTGCGTTTCTTCAATGCTCACAGCGTCACCAATCCAGCGCAGTGCCGTCGTGGTTGAGGAAGCTTCCGTTGTCTTTGGGGCCAAGCCCGGCCAGCGTGCGCCGCATGTCCGCCACGCTCTGCGACACATCGATATCGGCGCCGGCGCCGCCCATGTCGGTGCGCACCCAGCCCGGGTGAAAGGCGACGCAGATGGCCTCGCCGTCGAAGGCCAGCGACGCGTCCTTCAGCACCGAATTGAGCGCCGCCTTGCTGGCGCGGTAGAGCCAGCCAGATGCCGATGTACGCAGGCCTATCGAGCCCAATCGAGAAGAGATGACCGCCAGCCGGGCCCCGGGTGCCAGCGCACCTGCCAGCTGCGGCAAGACACGCATGGCGCCCAGCACATTGGTGTGCATGACGGCGTCGAATTCGTCGGCGGTGGGCGTCTGCAGCCCGGCGCTGCGCGGGCCATAGACGCCGGCATTGAGCACGATGAAGTCGAAAGCCTCGCCCTGAATCAGCCGCGCCAAGCCGTCAGCCTGGGCCGCGTTCAGCAGGTCCAGCTGCAACGCGGTGGCACCTAGCGACTGGATGCGTGCCAGGCCTTCTTCGCTGCGCGCAGTCGCCGTGACGGCGGCCCCCGCCTCGCGGTGCTGGCGCACAAATTCAAAGCCGATGCCACGCGACGCACCAATGACGAGAACCTTGTTCATGCCGCCAGCGGCCTTTCACGCAACAGCCGCAAAGCCAGCGCGATGAAAAGCGCACCGCCCAGGCCGTTCAGCACCTGCCGCGCACGCCCTGAAGCACCCAGCTTCGACAGCCGCGCGGCCAGTGCCACCAGCAGCATCAGGAAGAGAAAACCCTGCACCACGAACCACGCACCCAGCAGCAGGAACGACAGTGTCTTGTGGGGCGAGGCAGCAGGTACAAATTGCGGCAGGAAAGCCAGGAAGAAGAAAGCAACCTTCGGGTTGAGCACGTTGGTGAAGAGGCCGACGCGGAAGTCGGCGCCAAAGCTGCGCGAAGGTGCCGGCGCCGCCTTAGCAGCGCTGCCCGCACCACCGTGCCAGGCCTGCCGCAACATGCCCAAACCCAGCCACAAAAGGTAAGCCGCACCCGCCCACTGCACGACCTGGAACGCCGCCGGATGCAGCGCCAGCAGCGCCGCTAACCCGAAAGCCGCCGCCAGTGCATGCACCACGCAGCCGGCGTTGATGCCCAGCGCAGCGGCCACGCCAGCGCGCGTGCCCCCTTGCAGCGTGCGGCTGACGGTGAGCAGGAAGTCAACGCCCGGGGTGGCATTCAGCACAAAGACAGCGGTCACGAAAACCGCTGTCTCGGCCGGCCTGGGCAAGAGGCTCATGAACGCGTTCACAGCATCTCCACCGCCATCGCCGTCGCCTCACCCCCGCCAATGCACAACGCCGCCATGCCGCGCTTCAGGCCGCGCTTGCGCAGCGCGCCCAGCAGCGTGACGACGATGCGCGCGCCGCTGGCGCCGATGGGGTGGCCGAGTGCGCAAGCGCCACCGTGCACGTTGACGATCTCGTGAGCCAGCTTGAATTCATCCATCGCGGCCATGGTGACGGCGGCAAAGGCTTCGTTGACTTCCCACAAGTCCACTTGTGCCGCCTGCCAGCCGGCCTTGCTCAGCGCCTTGCGGATGGCGCCGGCAGGCGCGGTGGCAAACCACTGCGGCTCTTGCGCGTGCACGGCATGGCTGACGATGCGGGCGATGGGTTTGAGGCCCATCTTCAGCGCCGTGCTTTCGCGCATCAGCACCAGCGCCGCAGCGCCGTCGCTGATGCTGGACGCATTGGCCGCGGTGATGGTGCCGTCCTTCTTGAACGCGGGCTTCAAGCCCGGGATCTTGTCGAGCTTGGCCTTGAAGGGCTGTTCGTCGAACTTGATCAGCGTGTCGCCGCCCTTGCCGGGCAGCGACAGCGGCGCCATTTCCCAGTCGAAGCTGCCGTCTTCGTTGGCGGCCTTCGCGCGCGTGGTGGACGCGATGGCGAAGGCGTCTTGCGCTTCGCGGGTGAACTTGTACTTGTCCACGCACTGTTCGGCAAAGACGCCCATCGCCTTGCCACGCTCATAAGCGTCTTCCAGGCCGTCCATCGCCATGTGGTCGAACAATTGCGCGGCGCCGTACTTCACGCCCTTGCGCGCAAACATCAGGTGCGGCGCATTCGTCATGCTTTCCATGCCACCGGCGACCAGCACGCTGGCGCTGCCTGCGGCCAGCATGTCGTGCGCGAACATCATGGCACGCATGCCGCTGCCGCACATCTTGGACAGCGTGACCGCGCCGGTGCTGTCGGGCAGGCCGGCCCTGCGCATCGCCTGTCGCGCCGGGGCCTGGCCCTGGCCGGCCATGAGGCAGTTGCCGAGCAGCACTTCGTCAACGGCATCCCCCGGCACGCCGGCGCGCGCCACCGCTGCCTTCACGGCGACGGCACCCAGTTCCCAGGCAGCAAGGGATGAGAAGTCGCCCAGCAGGCCCCCAATGGGCGTGCGCGCGGCGGAGACGATGACGATGGGGTCTTGCATGGTGGGCTCCTTCAGGATGCTGTTCAGGCCACGGCCCGCAGCGTGAAACGTTTGGACGGCTCGTACGGGAAGACATCATGCACATGGCCGGCCTTGATGCGTTCCTTGTGGCCCTGCCAGAAGGCCGCGTCCAGCAGGTCTGCATGGTGCGCCATGAACACCTCCTTCACCGCCGTGTTGCCCAGCAGGAAGGGCGCGAAGGTTTCGGGGAACACATCTTTCGGGCCGACGGTGTACCAGACCTCGCCGCTCATCTCTTCTTCTTCATTGCGCGGCGTGGGCACGCGGCGGAAGTTGCAGTCGGTGATGTATTCGATCTCGTCGTAGTCGTAGAACACCACCTTGCCGTGGCGCGTGACGCCGAAGTTCTTCCACAGCATGTCGCCGGGGAAGATGTTGGCTGCCACCAGGTCCTTGATGGCGTTGCCGTATTCCACCACCGCGTGCGCGATGCCTTCGGGGCCGGCTTCCTGCAGGTAGATGTTGAGCGGGATCATGCGCCGTTCGATGTACAGGTGCTTGATGACCAGCGTGTCGGCGCTTTCTTCCAGCAGGCTGCCGCAGAAGTGCTTGATCTCGTTGATCAACTCTTCTTCGAAACGGTGGCGCGGGAAGGCGACATTGCTGTATTCCAGCGTGTCGGCCATGCGGCCGACGCGGTCGTGCTGCTTCACCAGCAAATACTTGCCCTTGATCTGCTCGCGCGTAGTGTCCTTCTGCGGCGGGTAGAAGTCCTTGATGAGCTTGAAGACGTAGGGGAAGGACGGCAGGTCAAAGACCAGCATGACCATGCCCTTGATGCCGGGCGCGATGCGGAACTGGTCGGAGGAATGCCGCTGGTGCGACATCAGGTCGCGGTAGAACAGGTTCTTGCCGTGCTTCTGCAGGCCCAGCGCGTTGTAGAGCTCGGCCCTCGGCTTGCGCGGCATCAGGCTGCGCAAGAACTGCACGTAGGCGGAAGGCACTTCCATGTCCACCATGAAGTAGGCGCGGGCGTAGCTGAAGATCATCAGCAGTTCATCCTCGCCGAAGAGCGCGGCGTCGATGTGCAGGCTGCCGTCAGCGCCATGCAGGATCGGCAACGCCAGCGGCGTTTCAGTGAAACCGTTGATGACCTTGCCCACCAGGTACGCGCCCTTGTTGCGGTAAAAAAGACTGGCCAGCACCTGGATCTGGAAGTTGGCGCGCGGCCTGAAGCCACCCAGTTCTGCGAGCATGGCCTGCACCACGTGGTCCACATCGCGTTCCAGGTCGGCAAAGGCGGGCTCCAGCTGGAAATTGGTGACGACACGCTTCCAGGTCTCGTGCAGGTTGTCCTTGGTGGGGTAGTAGGCGCGGTACGTGGGGGCGGACGCCGGTTCGTCGTTTTCGATGTATTCGGTGCTGACGGCGGGCCGCACGAAGATGAAGTCGTTCTTGAAGTAGCTGCGGTGCAGCAGCTTGGACGTGACGCTGTTGAAGAAGGTCTCGGCCAGTTCGGGTTGATGGTGATCCGTCAGCAGGCCGATGTAGTGCAGCTTGGCCTGCTGCCAGGTGTCCATCGAGAGTTGTTCGATGTTGAAGTCGGTGCGCAGCCTCTGCACCGCTTCATTCACGCGCTGGTCGTAGAACTCGATGCGCTGCGCCTGTGCCAGCTGCTGGCCGTGCCAGTCAGCACGCTCGAAACGCTGCTTGGCGTTGGCCGTGGTTTCGCGAAAAAGGCGGTAGTGGCGGTTGAAGCCGTCGATCAGCGCCTGCGCGATGTCGAAGGCACTCTTGTCGGTGAGGCGGTGGGGAAACATCGTCGGTCGGCGCCTCAGAGTGTGCCGAGGCCGAAGCGGGTGTCGGCGTCGTCGATGAGGCCGTCGTCCGCTTCCGTCCCAGGCGCCGCCTTGCCGCCGGCACGCGGATAACGTTTGAGTGCGGCGGCAAAGACATCCACCACGGCGTCGGGCCGGTCCATCGTGACGTGCAGGTTCTTCAACAGGCCGTCTTTGAGCCCATACACCCAGCCGTGCACCGACACTTCCTGCCCGCGCGCCCAGGCGTCCTGCAGCACGGTGGACAGCGCCACGTTGCCAACCTGTTCAATGACGTTCATCTCGCACAGGATGTCTTCCTGTTCGCCGGGCGGCAGATGGTCCAGCCGCTTGCGGTGCCGCAGCCGCACGTCCTGCACGTGGCGCAGCCAGTTGTCGGCCAGGCCGATGCGGATGCCGCGCAGGGCGGCGCGCACGCCCGCGCAACCGTGGTGGCCGACGACGATGATGTGCTTCACCTTCAGGTGTTCCACCGCAAACTGGATGGTGGACAGGGCGTTCAGGTCGCTGTGCACCACCAGGTTGGCGACGTTGCGGTGCACGAAGACCTCGCCCGGGTCCAGACCCGTGATCTCGTTGGCGGGCACGCGGCTGTCGGCGCAGCCGATCCACATGTACCGGGGGCTTTGCTGCTGCGCCAGGCGGGTGAAGAAACCGGGTTCGCGCTGCTCGGTGTCAGCGGCCCAGCGGCGGTTGTTGGACAGAAGGTCGGTGAGGGTGTCGCTCATGGCCCGAGTGTAGGCAAGCGGTAGCCGCAGTCACCCTGGCCCGGTACGGCTCGACGCCAACTGCACGCCAAAACGGCCCAACGACCGCGGCCCTTGTGCATCGAAGACGTTCCAATTGCCGTCCGCGGCCACGATTCATACTTTCTCGGCTACATCGTCTCGGCAAACAACTCGCGCCCGATCAGCATGCGGCGGATTTCACTCGTGCCGGCGCCGATCTCGTACAGCTTGGCGTCGCGCCACAGCCGCCCCAGCGGATAGTCGTTGATGTAGCCGTTGCCGCCGAAGATCTGGATGCCTTCGCCCGCCATCCAGGTGGCCTTTTCGGCGCACCACAGGATCACGCTGGCGCAGTCCTTGCGCACCTGGCGCACGTGTTCAGCACCCAGCAGGTCCAGGTTCTTGCCCACCGTGTAGCAGAAAGCGCGGCCGGCCTGCAGCACGGTGTACATGTCGGCCACCTTGCCTTGGATCAACTGAAATTCGCCGATGCTCTGGCCAAACTGCTTGCGGTCATGCGTGTAGGGAATGACGTTGTCCATCACCGCCTGCATGATGCCGATGGGGCCGGCGGCCAGCACGGCGCGCTCGTAGTCCAGGCCGCTCATCAGCACCTTGGCGCCACCATTGAGATGGCCCAGCACATTGGCCGCCGGCACCTCGACGTTGTTGAACACCATCTCGCCGGTGTGGCTGCCGCGCATGCCCAGCTTGTCCAGCTTCTGCGCGGTGCTGAAACCCGGCATGCCTTTTTCGACGATGAAGGCCGTGACGCCACGCGCGCCCAGCTCAGGCTCGGTTTTGGCGTAGACCACCATGGTGTCGGCGTCCGGGCCGTTGGTGATCCACATCTTGGTGCCGTTGAGCACGTAGACGCCACCGCGTTCCACGGCCTTCAGCTTCATGCTGATGACGTCGCTGCCGGCACCGGGCTCGCTCATCGCCAGCGCACCGACGTGTTCGCCGCTGATCAGCTTGGGCAGGTACTTCTTCTTCTGCTCAGCCGAGCCGTTGCGCTTCAACTGGTTCACGCACAGGTTGCTGTGCGCGCCGTAGCTCAGGCCGACGCTGGCACTGGCGCGGCTGATCTCTTCCATCGCGATCATGTGCGCCAGATAGCCCATGCCGGCGCCGCCATGTTCCTCTGGCACAGTGATGCCGAGCACACCCAGCTCGCCCATCTTGCGCCACAGGTCCATCGGGAACTGGTCGCTCTTGTCGATCTCCGCAGCGCGCGGTGCGATCTCGGCCTGCGCGAAGGCCTGCACCGCATCTCGCAGCGCGTCGATGTCTTCGCCAAGCTGGAAGTTCAGGCCGGGCAGGTTCATCGCGGGTCTCCGATCGGTTGACGTTCACGTCAATCATACGAGACCCTTTCAGCCGCTCAGCCGCTCAGCCGCTCAGCGCACGTGCACGCGCACCTTGCTGGCTTTGCGGCCCTGCGCGTTCAGCAAGGTCTTGCAGCGCGCCTCATGCTGCGCAATCTCCGCCAGCGTGATCTCGATGTCTTCGCGCTGCTGCTCCAGCAGCCGCCGGTGTTCACCCAGCACGGCCAGGAAGGCGGTGAGTTGCTGCGCGGTGTCCGACGGCGAGTCGTACATGTCCACAAGCTGCTTGATTTCGAGCAGGCTCAGGCCCAGGCGCTTGCCGCGCAGCGTCAGCTTCAGACGCGTGCGGTCGCGCTGGGTATAGACCCGGTTGCGACCGGCGCGGGCGGGCATCAGCAAGCCGACATCCTCATAGAAGCGGATGGCGCGCGCGGTGATGTCGAACTCCACCGCCAGCTCGGTGATGGTGAACGTGGTGCTTGGGTGTCGGGCAGAGCGCTGCGCAGTGGCCATGGTTAGACTGACGTTGACGTCAACGGGAACCGCGAATATACAAACCATGTCCCATGTGCAAGATGCCGCCCGGCTTGAAAGTGCGCTGCACTATCCCTTGGGCAGCACCCTGCCCGAGCCCGGCCACACGCTGGAGGTGGCACCGGGCGTGCGCTGGCTGCGCATGGGCCTGCCTTTTGCGCTGAACCACATCAACCTGTGGTTGCTGCGCGATGTGCAGGACGGCACCGACGGCTGGACCATCGTCGATTGCGGCATCGACAACGCCGCCACGCGCGCGCACTGGGAGCAGGTCTTCGCGAATGAGCTGGAGGGCCTGCCCGTGCTGCGCGTGATCTGCACCCACATGCACCCGGACCACATCGGCCTGGCACATTGGCTGTGCCAACGCTGGAGCACGCTGCGGCGCGACTGCCGGCTGTGGATCAGCAGCACCGACTGGAACGTGGCGCAGGTGGCCTGCCGGTCCGACACGGCCTTTGGCGGCGACGGCGCGGCGCGCTTCTTTGCGCGCCACGGCCTCACCGACCCCGGCTCGCTGGACAAGGTGCGCGCCCGCACCAACTACTACGCCAGCATGGTGCCGGCTGTGCCGCGCCAGTACCGGCGGCTGATGGACGGCATGGTCGTGCGCGCGGGCGGGCACGGCTGGAAATGCATCGTCGGCTATGGCCACGCCCCAGAGCACATCGCGCTGCACAGCCCGGCGTTGAACGTGCTGATCTCGGGCGACATGGTGCTGCCGCGCATCTCCACCAACGTCAGCGTCATCGACCTGGAACCCGAAGGCGACCCGCTGCCGCTGTTTCTGGCGTCGCTGACGCGCATGAAGAGCCTGCCCGCCGACACGCTGGTGCTGCCTTCGCACGGCAAACCTTTCACCGGCCTGCACACCCGCATCGACCAGCTGCACGCCCACCATGCCGACCGTTTTGCCGATGTGCTGGCAGCCTGCGCCAAGGCGCCCGGCAGCGCGGCCGACATGCTGCCGGTGCTGTTCCAGCGGGCACTGGACCTTCACCAGACCACCTTTGCGATGGGCGAAGCCGTGGCCCATCTGCATGCGCTGGCCGGCATCGGCAAGCTGCGGCCGGTGGAAGGCGATGACGGCGTGTTGCGCTTTCAGACCGTGGTCTGAGGCCGGCGAAGACGCCCGCTATTCCAGCACCGGCAGCACTTCGTGGCGCAACACGCCGCGCGCCTGTTCAAAGTCAGGCAGCGCCGAGCGCACCACGTCCCAGAACGCGGGGCCGTGGTTCATCTCGCGCAGGTGCGCCAGTTCATGCGTGACCACGTAGTCGATCACCGGCAGGCCAAAGTGCACCAGGCGCCAGTTGAGGCGAATCGAGCCGTCCGCACTGGCGCTGCCCCAGCGCGTGGCGGCGGAGCTCAGCGACAGGCGGGTCATGCGCACCCCCAGGGCCTTGGCAAAGTGGGTGCAGCGTTCTTCAAAGATGCGGCGCGCCTGGCGCTGCAGCCAGCTTTGCACCGCGTCGCGGATCTGGTCGGGCTCGGCCGTCTGCGGAAGCCCCAGGTGCAGCGTCAGGTGCGGCACGCCGGGCAGCGCCTCGGCGGCGCTGTGCAACACAGCGCCAGTGGTGCGCGCGTCCAGCACCAGGATGACGGTTTCGCCCAGGAATGGCACGGTGCCGCCTTCGCGCCATTCCACGCGCGCTGCGTCCAGCCGGGCGGCGCGTTCGCGTTGCTCTTGCAGCTTGCGCAGGATCCAGGACGCCTTTTCGCGCAGCGCTGCTTCGATCTCGCCCACGCCCACCCAGCGCGGAGCGCTGACGCTCAAGCCTTCTGCGGCGACGACAAAACCGATGCTGCGGCGGCGTGAGCGGCGCAGTTCATAGCCCACGCGGTGGCCCGTCAACAGCACATCGCGTTGGGACCGCGGGTGGCGGAATTCGACACGTTCAGCGGCGGGCGGAGCCAAAGGGGCGGTTGTCGCAGTGGATGCGGGCACGACAGGCGCGGCAACCAGCGGCGCCACCGCAGCGGCTGGGGCCGCCGACGGCGCTTCATCAAACAGCGAAAGCTGATGGGGCTGCATTGCTTGGGGCCGGTGCGGCATGGGTCGCGATTCTAGGCGGCGCGGCACAAGCTTTGCTGAGCGTTGCCGATGGACCGCGGCGCGCCAGCGGCGATGATCCTCGGCAGACCTCACGGCGCCCGCTATGAACGCGTTACCTCCACCCTTACCGCAAGTCCTACCCTGAACAGCCACACCCTGCAAGTGGACGGCCCGCGCAAACGGCAGCGCCTGATGGAGTTGGCGCGCATCGGCGCCGCCGACAAAGACGGCATCTGCCGGCTGGCGCTGAGCGACCTGGACCGCCAGGCGCGCGCAGAGACGCCAGCCTGCCTGCCGTCGCCACCGGCAGCCACATCGACACCCAGGCCCACGGGCGGCAAGTTCGACGGCAACTACGGTGTGCTGGCGGGGCTGAAAGTGCTGCCCTCGCTGAGTGGCCGAGCAGCCCCACGGCCGTGGCATGGTGGGCAGCCGTCGTCAGCGGCGCCGGGCACGACGCGGTTTACGTGGCGCGCACGGCGCCGGCGGCGATGATCTTCGTGCCCTGCTGGCACCCATCTTGCTGCCCGCAGCCCGGGCGCAGCGTCGCCAATCCATCCACCGCCCCGCAGCGTGGGCCCGACGGTGCACAGGCTGGGACTTCGACGAAAAGACGTGAACTGCTTGCGACGAGCTTATCAAGCGTTCCGATGGTGGGGTGTCGGAACGAGGGTCCGGCGCTTCGCGCCGGGCTTTGCCATCAAGAAGACTTCTGAAGACCCACCGCGGGCGGTTCGACATCGACATACGCCTCGGGGTCGAGCCGCCGCATCTCGGCTTCGATCCAGCTTTCGACTTCGCGCATCAGTTCGTCGGGCTGACGCCCGGCGCTGTCGATGGGCTTGCCGATCGACACCTCCACCAGCCCCGGCCGCAACAGAAAGCTCTTGCGCGGCCAGCACTTGGCGCTGCTCGCCGCGATGGGCACGATGGGCACGCCGCTGGCAATCGCCAGGCGCGAGGCGCCACTCTTGTACACACCCTGCTGGCCGCGCGTGATGCGTGTGCCTTCGGGAAACATGATCACCCAGATGCCTTCTGCGGCCAGCCGCTTGCCCTGGGCCGCGACCTTGGTCCAGGCCTCGGCGCGTTTGCTGCGGTCGATGTGGATCATGTCCAGCCGGCCCATCGCCCAGCCGAAGAACGGCACGTACAGCAGTTCGCGCTTGAAGACGTAGGCCAGCGGGTGCGGCATGAAGGTGGGGAAGGCAAAGGTCTCCCAGGTGCTCTGGTGTTTTGCGGCCAGTACCACGGCAGCGTTCTCGTCGGCGGCCGTCGGCAGGTGTTCGACGCCATTCACCTGGTAGCGCACACCACAGATCACCTTGGCGCCCCAGACGGCGATGCGCAACCAGAACATCGTCGGCCAGTACAGCGGCTTGCCGCGGATGAAGATCGACAGCACCAGGCACACCAGCGCCCACGGCACCACAGTGGCGGCCAGCCACAGGACGAAGAGCAAGGAACGCAAGGCCCAGAACAGCTTGATCATGAGGGCTCGATCATGATGTGGCCAAAGACACGTTCAATTCAAGCTGCCGGTGGACGAATCGGCATGGTTGTCGCGCGTCAGCAGAAAGTCTGCAAAGGCGCCCAGGCTGTCGTGCGCGCGCGCGGATGGCACCTGCGCCAGCAGCGCCTGCACCTGCGCTGCGTCGAGCTTGGCGGCGCGGCCGCTCAGCACCAGGTGCGGTTCACACCCTGCAGCCTGCGCGGCGATGAGGTCGCGCGCGGTGTCGCCCACCACCGGCACGTGGCGCAGGTCGGTGCCGTAGCGGCGGCCGATGTCCAGCAGCAGCCCGGGCTTGGGTTTGCGGCAATCACAATCGGCCTCGGGCGTGTGCGGGCAGAAGAAGACGGCGTCGATGCGGCCGCCCTGCACCTGCAGCTGCTGGTGCATGTAGGCATGCACGGCGTTGACGGCGCTCATGTCGATCATGCCGCGGCCGATGCCGCTCTGGTTGGTGGCTATCACCGTGTGCCAGCCAGCGTGGTTGATTCGCGCCACCGCTTCCAGCGCGCCTGGCACCGGGTGCCATTCTTCAGGCGCCGTGACGTGGCCTTCGCGGTATTCATTGAGGATGCCGTCGCGGCCCAGGATGACGAGTTTGGTGATGTGCATCGTGGGCTCCCTGAGGGCTCTCTGTGGGGTTTCAGGCCGCAAGCCTTGAGAGGTCGGCGACGCGGTTCATGGCGCGCTGCAAAGCGGCCAGCAAGGCCAGGCGGTTGCGGCGCAGCGCGGGCTCTTCGGCGTTGACCATCACGCTGTCGAAGAAGGCATCCACGGGCGCCTTGAGTGCAGCCAGTGCGCGCAGCGATGCGGTGTAGTCACCGGCCTCGAAAGCCGCGTCGGCCAGAGGTGCGGTCTGCGCCAGCGCGGCAGCCAGGGCTTGTTCAGCAGGCGCTTTCAGCCAGGCCGCATCGACGGCGGAGGGGACATCGCCATTGGCTTTCTTCAGGATATTGCCGACGCGTTTGTTGGCCGCTGCCAGCGCGGCCGATTCAGGCAGCGCGGCGAACTCGCGCACGGCCGCCAGGCGGCGCGGGATGTCGCCCCAGCGGTCCGGGCGCAACGCGATGACGGCGTCCACTTCCTGCGCGCTGCTGCCCTGTTCACGCAGCAGGCCGACGAGCCGGTCGTAGAGAAACGTGGACAGTTCCGCCTGCACCGCGCCGTGGCCGGCCGGAAAGACCGACAGCGCGGCCGACACCAGGCCCGGCACCGACAGCGGCAGGTCGCGTTCCACCAGCATGCGGACCACGCCCAGCGCGTGGCGGCGCAGCGCAAACGGGTCCTTGTCGCCAGTGGGCAACTGCCCGATGCCGAAGAGCCCGGCCAGCGTCTCCAGCTTGTCGGCCAGCGCCGCCACCACACCCGTCGGCCCACGCGGCAGCAGGTCGCCGGCAAAGCGCGGTTTGTAGTGGTCTTCGATGGCGAAGGCCACGTCTTCATGTTCGCCGTCATGGCGCGCGTAGTAGCCGCCCATGATGCCTTGCAGCTCGGGAAATTCACCCACCATGTCGGTCAGAAGGTCGGCCTTGGCCAGCAGCGCGGCGCGGTCTGCGGCTTCGGCCAGGACGCTGCCGCCCAACTGCACCCCGATGTGGCGGGCGATGGCGCGAACCCGCTCGACGCGTTCACCCTGCGTGCCCAGCTTGCCGTGATAGACCACGCGTGCCAACTGCGGCACCCGCGATTCCAGCGTCTTCTTGCGGTCCTGGTCGAAGAAGAACTTCGCATCCGCCAGGCGCGGACGGACGACCCTCTCATTGCCCTGCACCACGCGGCTCGCGTCGGCCGGGTTGATGTTGCTGACGATCAGGAACCTGTTCGTCAGCTTTCCCTCCGTGTCCAGGAGAGGAAAGTACTTCTGGTTGGCCTTCATCGTCAGGATCAGGCACTCGGGCGGCACGGCCAGGAACTCGGGCTCAAACTGGCACAGCAGCACCTTGGGCCGCTCGACCAGGGCCGTCACTTCGTCCAGCAGCGCGTCGTCGTCGATGGGCTTCAGGCCTTGCGCTTTGGCGGCGTGGTCAAGCTGGCGCACGATCTCGTCGCGGCGCTTGACGAAGCTGGCGATGACCGCACCCTGATCGGCCAGCTGACGCTCATACTGATCGGCATCCTGCAGCACCACCGGGTCCATCGCGGCTTCAAAGCGGTGGCCGTGGGTTTCGCGGCCGGCCTGCAGGCCGAGCGCGCGGATCGGCACCACGTCGGCACCGTGCAGGGCCACGAGGCCGTGCGCCGGGCGGACGAAGTTGACGCTCGTCCAGCCGTCTTCCAGCTGGTACTGCATGAGCTTCGGAATCGGCAGCTTGGCGAGTGTGTCGTCCACGGCCAGTTGCAGGCCCGCAGCAAGGGTGGCGCCAGCCACCACGCTGTCGAAGAAGAGTGCTGTGGCCTTGCCGTCCTGCGCCTGCTTGAGCGTGGGCACCGCACTGGCGTCGGCGCCCAGGCTGGCCAGTCTTTTCAGCAGGGCCGGCGTGGCAGCGCCATCGGCCGACAGGCCCACCGCCACCGGCATCAGCTTCACCGACACCGCCTTGTCGGCCGCCACCGGCAGCACATGGCTGATGTGCGCGACCAGCCGGCGCGGAGACGCAAACACGTTCAGCGCGGACAACTCACCCGCCAGCCCGCTGCTGCGCAGCGACTGCAGCAGCACGGCGCCAAACGACTCGCCCAGCTTCTTCAGCGCCTTGGGCGGCAGTTCTTCGACAAACAGCTCGACGAGCAGACTCTTGGCGCTCATCGTCAGGCCGCCTTCTTGGCCAACTGGGCTGTCAACTGCGCAGTCACTTCGTCAGCCCAGCCGCGCGGCGCCATCGGGAAGCTCAAGCGCAGCCGGCTGTCCAGATAACTCGCCGCCACGCTGCGCGCCAGGTTGCGGATGCGGCCGATGTAGGCAGCGCGTTCGGTCACGCTGATGGCGCCGCGTGCGTCTAGCAGGTTGAAGCTGTGAGCGCACTTCAGCACCTGTTCATACGCCGGCAAGGCCAGTTGCTGTTCCATCAAGTACTTCGCCTGCTTCTCGTGCGACGAGAAGGCGCCGAGCAGAAAGTCCACGTCGCTGTGCTCGAAGTTGTAGGTGCTCTGTTCCACCTCGTTCTGGTGATAGACATCGCGGTATTTCAGGCCCTCCGTCCAGTCCAGGTCATAGACGTTGTCCACGCCCTGCAGGTACATCGCCAGCCGTTCCAGGCCGTAGGTGATCTCGCCGGTGATGGGCTTGCAGTCGATGCCGCCTACCTGCTGGAAGTAGGTGAACTGCGTCACTTCCATGCCGTTCAACCAGACCTCCCAGCCCAGGCCCCAGGCGCCGAGCGTGGGGTTTTCCCAGTCGTCTTCGACGAAGCGCACGTCATTTGTCTTCAGGTCGAAGCCCAGCGCTTCCAGGCTGCCCAGGTACAGCTGCAAGATGTCGGCGGGCGCGGGCTTGAGCACCACCTGGTACTGGTAGTAGTGCTGCAACCGATTGGGGTTGTTGCCATAGCGGCCGTCCTTCGGCCGGCGGCTGGGCTGCACGTAGGCGGCCTTCCAGGGCTCGGGGCCCAGGGCGCGCAGGAAGGTCGCGGTGTGACTGGTGCCGGCGCCCACTTCCATGTCGTAGGGCTGCAGCAGCGCGCAGCCTTGCTCGGCCCAGTAGCTCTGCAGTTTGAGGATGATTTGCTGGAAGGTCAGCATGGCGCGGGGCGGGTCACCGTGTCTCGAAAACCCTTGAGTTTACGGGCCCGGCCTGCGGCTACCCTGCTGCCGATGACGACCCAACAACTGATCCTGAGCCTGGTGCTGGCGACGATGGTGTTTTCGGTGGCGCTGGAGCTGAAGTTGTCGGACTTCACGCGCGTCGCGCAAGCGCCCAAGGCCGTCGTCGCCGGGCTGATTCCGCAGTTCTTGCTGCTGCCGGTGGCCACCTGGCTGGCCACGCTGGTGCTGGACCTGCCGGCCAACGTGGAAGCGGCCATGATCCTGGTCGCCTGCTGCCCCGGCGGCAGCTTGAGCAACGTGGTCACCCACCATGGCCGCGGCAACACGGCGCTGAGCGTCAGCATCTCGGCCGTGGCGGCCGTGATGGCGCTCTTCCTGACGCCCTTCAACTTCACCTGGATGGTGGCCAGCAACCCGGCCACTGCGGCCTGGCTGCGGCAGTTGGACATCGACGCGTCGGCGATCTGGTGGAGCCTCTTGGCGCTGCTGGCGGTGCCGATGGCGCTGGGGCTGCTGTTCAGCCACCGGCTGCCGGCGCTGACGGCGCGCATCCAGAAGCCGCTGGCCAACTTCAGCCTGGTGGCGCTTCTGGCTTTCATCGTGCTGGGGCTGATCAAGGAACGGCAACTGCTGAACGTGCAGATCCTGCCGCAGCTCTTGATCGTGGTGCTGCACAACGCAGCCGGCCTCTTCCTGGGCTGGGCCGCGGCGATGGCCTTTCGCGTGGCGGAACGCGACCTCCGCGCCATCATGATCGAAGGTGGCATGCAGAACAGCGGCCTGGCACTGGGCATCATCGCGGTGCAGTTCAATGCAGACCTCGGCATGGTCATCATCGCCAGCCTGTGGGGCATGTGGCACATCGTCAGCGGCATGCTGCTGGCCACCGTTTGGAGGCGCAAGGATGTTCGACTCGGTCTTTGAAGGCGCCACGGTCGTTGACGGCACGGGCGGCGACCCGTGCACGGCCGACGTGGCGGTGCAGGATGGGCGCATCGTCGAGATCGGCCGCATCACTGGCGCGGCCAGGGAACGCATCGCCGCGCAGGGCGCCTGGCTGACGCCCGGCTTCATCGACGTCCACACCCACTACGACGGCCAGGCAACCTGGGACGAAACCTTCAGCCCCAGCATCCACCACGGCGTGACGACGCTGTTGATGGGCAACTGCGGCGTCGGCTTTGCGCCCAACGTGCCGGGGCGCGAGGCCGACCTGATCGCGCTGATGGAAGGCGTGGAAGACATCCCCGGCGCGGCGTTGGCCGAGGGCGTCAAGTTCAACTGGCAGAGTTTTCAGCAGTACATGGACGTGCTGGACGCCATGCCGCACAGCCTGGACTTTCTGGTGCAGGTGCCGCACGACCCGCTGCGCATGGCGGTGATGGGCGACCGTGCCTTGGCGCAGCAAGTGGCCACCGCCGACGACATCGCCACCATGCGCGCGCTGCTGCGCGACGCACTGCAGGCCGGCGCAGCGGGCTTCTCCACCGGCCGCACCGACAACCACCGCACGGCGCGCGGCCACGAGACGCCGGCATCGGAAGCCAGTGCGGCTGAACTCACGGGTTTGGCGTCGGTCTTCCAGGGGCTCGGCCACGGTGTCGTGCAGATGGTGAGCGACTTCGACCTGATGCGTGGTCCCGACCGCTTTGCCGCCGAGTTCGACCTCGTCGAAGCACTCGCCCGCGCCAGCGGCCGCCCGCTGTCGATGACCTGGCTGCAGCGCGACCCCGGCGGCGACCAGTGGAAGGCGATCCGCGAGCGGGTGGACATCGCGGTGGCGCAGGGCCTGCCGCTCTACCTGCAGACCGCCGCGCGCGGCATCGGCGTCATCAACGGCCTGGACGCCAGCTTCCACCCTTTCATGGGCTTCCCGGGCTACAAGGAAGTGGCGCACCTGCCGCTGGCCTTGCGCGCGGCCGCGCTGCGCGAGCCCGCTCGCAAGGCGCGCATCCTGGCCGAGAAAAGCGAACGCATCAGCGGCGACGGCACACCGGTGCCGCCGCTGGTGGACATCCTGCTGGCACGCATCGAACTCATCGCCGGCCGCATGTTCCCGCTCAACGATGCGCCCGACTACGAGCCGGATGTGATGCAGAGCTTCCTGGTGCGCGCCAAACAGCGCGGCTGCACCGCACTCGAAGCGCTGTATGACCACTTTGCTGCTGGCGACGGCAGCGGCCTCGTCTACTTCCCGATCTTCAACTACAACGGCGGCAACCTCAGCACGGTGCGCGACATGCTGGACCACCCGCAAGCGCTGCTGGGCCTGAGCGACGCCGGCGCGCATGTGGGCACCGTGTGCGACGCCAGCTTCAGCACTTTCATGCTCACGCACTGGGTGCGCGACCGCGCGCAAGGAACGCTGCCGTTGCAGCGCGCGGTGCACATGCTGACCGCCCGGAACGCCGCTTACCTGGGCCTGCCGGACCGTGGCCGCATCGCCGTCGGTCAGCGCGCCGACATGAATCTGATCGACCCGCAGCGCCTGTCCGTGGGCACGCCGCAACTCGTGCGCGACCTGCCGGCCGGCGGCAAGCGCTTCCTGCAAAAGGCGCAGGGCTACATCGGCACCTGGGTGGCTGGCCAGTGTGTGCAGCGGGACGGCACGGTCACGGCCGCGCGGCCGGGGCGGCTGGTGCGGGCGGGCCAGGCCGGCCGCGGCTGAGCGCCAGCACCAGCACAACCAGCGCCGCGCCGCCCCACAAGGGCCACACGCCAAAGCGCGCCGCCCACCACGCAAACGGCGTCACGCCTTGCCGCCCCTGCACACGCGCCAGCAACACGCCGCGTGTGTGCGGCGCCAGCTCGGCCGCCACGAAGCCCCGGTGGTCGATGACGGCCGTGGCGCCGGTGTTGGTGGCGCGCAGCATCGGCCGCTGCAATTCCAGCGTGCGCAGGCGCGAGATGTTCAGGTGCTGGGGGATGGCGATGCTGTCGCCGAACCAGCCGATGTTGCTGATGTTGGCCAGCACCGTGGGCGCGGTGGCGGCATCGCCAAAACGCTGCGCCAGTTCTTCGCCAAACAGGTCTTCGTAGCAGATGTTGGGGCCGATGCGCTGGCCCGCCACGGCGAAGGACGGCGGGTTGAGCACGCCGCGCGAAAAGTCACCGAGCGGGATGTTCATCATCTCGGTGAACCATCGAAATCCCGTGGGGATGAATTCGCCAAAGGGCACCAGGTGCCACTTGTCGTAGCGGTACCCGGCGCCCGTGGATGAGAGCCCCACCACCGAATTGGTGTAGCCGCGCTCGAAGTCTCCCAGCGGCACGCCCACCAGCGCCGCGCGGCCCGGAACGGCGAAGTGCGCCTGCAACATGTCCCAGTAGCCGGGCGCCAGGTCCTGCAACTGGAAAGGCAGCAAAGGCACTGCCGTTTCCGGCGCCAGCACCAGGTCAGCCTGCGCGGCCATCAGTTCGCGCGCCACCCACGCCAACGATTCGGGCAGCCGTTCAGCGGCGAATTTTTCGTCCTGCTTGACGTTGCTTTGCAGCAGCGCCACGCTGATGTCCCCGGCGGGCTGCGTGAAGTTGGCGGGTGCTGCAAAAGCAGCCACCACCAGCGCGACAGCCGCTGCGGCAGCACCCCACTGCCGGCCCCGCGACCGCAACAGCTGGACCGTGCCCACCGCCAGCGCCGCCATCACGGCACCCATGCCATAGACGCCCAGCCATGGCGCCAGCGCAGCCAGCGGTGAATCGATCTGCGAGTAGCCCGCGGCCAGCCACGGGAATCCCGTGAAGATGATGGCGCGCGCCAGTTCCGCCAGCAGCCACAGCGCGGCGAAGAGTGCGGCGTCCCAAGCAGTCCCGCGCCGCCAGCGCGCATAAGCCGCTGTTGCAGCCGCCAGGTACAACGAGAGCGCTGCAGACAGCGCGAACACAGCCGCCGCCGCCAACGGCGCCGGCAGGCCGCCGTAGCGGTGCATGCTGATGAAGAGCCACCACACGCCAGCACAGAGCCAGGCCGTGCCGTAACACCAGCCCAGCAGCGCGGCACGGCGTGGGCTGGCGGCGTCGAGGCGCCAGACCAGCCATGCCAGCGTGAGGATCGGCAACAGTGGCAGCAGCAAGGTCTGCGTGTTCGGGTGCGTGTGCACGAAGGCCAGCGTCTGCAGCGCGCCCAGGGCTGCTGCCAGACCCCCTTCCAACGCCGGAGCCCACCGGCGCGGCGCGGACTTCAATCGACGTCGCCGCCGTCGGCGGAACTGGACTGCTGCGGCGCCCGTGCGACGCGAAACCAGCGCACCGCGCCGCCGCGCGTGATCATCACCGTGAAGCTCAAGCCGCCCACCTCCACCGCTTCGCCCCGGCGCGGCACGCGGCCATGGCTTTGCGCGACCAGGCCGCCGATGGTTTCAAAGTCGGCTTCGCTCAGCTGGGTGCCGAAGGCTTCGTTCACGGCCACGATCGACACGTCACCCGCAACGCGGTGGCTGCCGTCGGCCAGGGTGTAGATGCCGTTTTCCTGCTCCTGCTCGTCGAATTCGTCTTCGATCTCGCCGACGATTTCTTCCAGCACGTCTTCGATGGTGATGAGCCCGGCGGTGTTGCCGAATTCGTCGATCACCATCGCCAGGTGGTTGCGGTTGGAGCGGAAGTCGCGCAGCAGTTCGTTCAGCCGCTTGCTCTCGGGCACAAACACCGCCGGCCGCAGCAACGTGCGCAGATTCAGCTCTGGCGCACGCTGCAGCTTGAGCAAGTCCTTGGCCATCAGGATGCCCAGGATGTTGTCGCGCTGGCCTTCATAGACCGGGAAGCGCGAGTGCGCGGTGTCGATCACCGCGGCCAGGATCTCGTCGTAGTCGGCGGTGATCGCCAGCTGGTCCATGCGCGTGGCCGGCACCATGACGTCGCCGGCCGTCATGTCGGCCATGCGCAAGACGCCTTCCAGCATCAGGCGCGATTCGGGTTCGATCAGTTCGCGGTCTTCGGCCGTCGCCAGGGTGCGGATCAGCTCGGCCTTGCTGTCGGGGCCTGGGGAGATGAATTCGACCAGGCGCTCGAAGAAGGTGCGCTTGTCGGCGCGGCTGGGGCTGCGTGAGTCCGTGCGAGGGTCCGGACGGGTGTCGGCCCGTGATTCCGCCCGTGGTTCCGCACGACGTTCAGCGCGGCTGTCGGGTCGGCTGTCTGAGCGGCCGTCTGAGCGGCTGTCCGCGCCAGGAGCAGGGCGCTCCCTCGCGGACCGGTTAGATGCGGGGTCGGACACGGGGTACGGTGCCGGCAGTGACTGGGCGCCAAGAATAACCGAGCCTGCGCGCGCGGTCTGTGCGGCAGCGACAATGCGCGCCCTTCCCGTTCAAAGCCTGCCCGATGAGATTGCCCCGCCTTGAAGGCCTGCAGACCCCGATTGCCGCCATGGCGGCCGTCATCGTGCTGTCCAACGTGCTGGTGCAGCACCCCATCAACGACTGGTTGACCTGGGGCGCCTTCAGCTACCCGCTGGTGTTTCTGGTGACGGACCTGTGCAACCGTGCGCTCGGCCCCGCCGCCGCACGGCGGGTGGCGTGGGTAGGTTTTGCGATTGCGGTGGTGGTGTCGCTCTTGCTGGCACCGTGGCGCATCGCGCTGGCTTCGGGCGCGGCATTCATCGTCTCGCAGCTGCTGGACATCGCCGTCTTCAACCGCTGGCGCCGGCAGAGCTGGTGGAAGGCGCCGCTGATGGGGTCACTGGCGGCCAGCGGGGCCGACACCGCCGTCTTCTTCTTTCTCGCCTTTGCCGGATCCGACATGGACTGGCTGCTGTTGGCCAGCGGCGACCTTGCCGTGAAAGCAGCGATGGCCGCGCTGCTGCTGGCACCATACCGCGTCCTGCTGCCGCGCCTGCAGGCCTGGCCGGCACGTTGAAGTTCACGCTGCATTCGCTTGCCTTGACAGCCCGGCGCCCTTGCAACACAGTCGCCGACCTCCATCTCACTGACCCCATAAGCTCCAACCCGCCGCCATGACGCAAGGTTTGATTCCCGCCACCATCCTCACCGGCTTTCTGGGTGCGGGCAAAACCACGCTGCTCAAGCGCGTGCTGTCTGAAGCACACGGCCAGAAGATTGCCGTCATCGAAAACGAATTCGGTGAAGAGAACATCGACAACGAGATCCTGGTGGCCGACACGCAGGAGCAGATCATCCAGATGAACAACGGCTGCGTCTGCTGCACCATCCGCGAAGACCTGCGCAGCACGCTGACCGACCTGGCCGAAAAGCGCCGCAAGGGTGAACTGCAGTTCGACCGCGTCGTCATCGAAACCACCGGCCTGGCCGACCCCGGCCCGGTGGCGCAGACCTTCTTCATGGACGACGAAATCGCCGAAAGCTACCTGCTGGACAGCGTGCTCACGCTGGTGGACGCCAAACACGCCGAAGGCCAGCTGGACGCGCGCCAGGAAGCACGGCGCCAGATCGGCTTTGCCGACCAGATCTTCATCAGCAAGTCCGAACTCGTGAGCGAGACCGAGTTGGCCGCGCTGATGCACCGCGTCAAGCACATGAACCCGCGCGCTCCGCAGCGCACCGTGCACTTCGGTGACGTGCCGATCTCGGAGGTGTTTGACCTCAAGGGTTTCAACCTCAACGCCAAGCTGGAGATCGACCCTGAATTCCTGAATGCGGACGACGGGCATGGTCACGACCACGCGCACCATGACCATGCGCACGAACATGGCCAAGAAGAAGGCCATGTCCACGACGAACACTGCGACCACCCCGCCCACCACGCCCACGACGACGACGTGAAGAGCTTCGTCTTCCGCAGCAAGAAGGCCTTCAACCCCGCCAAGCTGGAAGACTTCCTGGGCGCTATCGTCCAGGTCTATGGCCCCAAGATGCTGCGCTACAAGGGCGTGCTCTACATGAAGGGCAGCGACCGCAAGGTCATCTTCCAGGGTGTGCACCAGTTGATGGGCAGCGACCTGGGCCCGAAGTGGGCGCCCGGCGAAGAAAAGGGCAGCAAGGTCGTCTTCATCGGCATCGACCTGCCCAAGGACGTGCTGTTGCAGGGGCTGGAGCAGTGTCTGGCGTGATGGCTGGCAAGGCCTTCGGGCCGGGCCCGGCGCCCCAGCTGCATGCGTGGCTACAATCCGCGCGCCTTGGGGGTCAGACAGACGCTTCAACCCAACCCAAAGGCCACCCCGCCCTGCGCGTACCCTCGTGCAGGCGGCATAAATCTATCCAGCGTTCCCGAAAGGGGAGGAGGTCCCCGTGAACAAGCCACCGGCCAAGACGGAGGCCGCAGGCAAGCCTGCAGCCAAGACAGCCCCGATCAGCGCTTCCAAGCCCGCGCCAGCCGCCAAGACGCCTACCAAGTCAGCGGCCAAAGCGGCGCCGGCGCCGAGTGCAGCCAAGGCACCCGCACCGCCCGACGCCAAGGCCGCTGCGCCTGTGGCTGCCAAGGCACCCGCGCCCGCCGTTAAGGCTCCCGTCTCCAAGACCACCGCCAAAAAGCCCCCTGTGGCGGCGCCCACACCCATTCCCGCACCGGCGCCCATGGCCAACCGGTTCACCGATCGCTTTGCTCCCGCGGCCAAACCCGCCGCCCGCCAGATGACTGAAGCGGCTGAATTGCCCAAACCCATCCAGAAGATTGATCCCAAGCTGGCCAATGCCTGGAAAAGCAAACCGGGCCGCGAATTGACGGAGCCCGAACTGCTGGCCATGCCCGAAGCGGAGTACATGAAGGACAAGCAGCTCGACTTCTTCCGCGTGCGCTTGCAGCAGCAGAAGGACGACCTGCTGTCCAGCGCCGGCGAAACCACCGAGCACCTGCGTGAAGACACCTCCATCGTGCCCGACCCCGTGGACCGCGCCACGATCGAGGAAGAACACGCGCTGGAACTGCGCACGCGCGACCGTGAACGCAAGCTGCTGAAGAAGATTGCGCAGTCGCTGACTCGTCTGGACACGGGTGAATACGGCTTCTGCGACGAAACCGGCGAACCCATCGGCCTGGCCCGGCTGATGGCGCGGCCCACGGCCACGCTGTCCCTGGAAGCGCAGCAGCGGCGTGAGATGAAACAGAAGATGTTCGGGGACTGAGTCGGGACGTGAAAAGGTCCCTGCGGACCTTTTCTCGCCAGACTCAGGCCCAAGCGCCTGCGAGCGCTTGGGCTGAGCCCCCCAGGGGGGCACCGCCAGCGGCCCGGCGGAGCCGGTTCCGCGGCGGTTGCTTGAGGTGGCTCGGCGGCTGACGCCGCCTTGCATGCGGAATGTGACGCGATGCGGACGGATCAGCCTTCAGATCACTCGACAGCCCGGAGTAAAGTGTGTCCATGGCCGAAAACGAGAGTTTCTTCCGCAAGGTGGTGAGGTTCGTCGCGAACCCCGCCACCGACTGGACCGACCTCCATACGCGCCAGGAAGACACGAAGGAGCTCGAGCTCGAGAAGTCCGAGCTCAAGGCCATGATCGAGCGCAAGCGCCGCAACGACTTTGTGCGCAAGCGCGAGTTCGACATGCTGCGCCGGGTGCGCCGCGAAGGCCTGTCGCCTGAACAGCTTGCCACGCTGGGCACATCGTCCAGGCTCGACGATTCGGAAGCCCGGTTGCCGGATAACCAGGCCCGGCCAGACGGCGTCAAGGCCAAGATCGACGAAATCGAACAACAGATGGTCGGGGACGCCGGCTTCAACACCACCAGCCGGGGCCGCGGCCCGGGCGGTTATGCCCCGCCTTCGCCCGCCGCCGCGCCCGCACCGGCCGCGCGCGCGCCGTTGCCGATGTACGAGATGGAGCCGCGGACGCCAGCGTCCGCGGGTTCGTCCGCAAATTCGTCCAGCGGCGCGCTTGCCCAGCCCCGTTCAAACGTCAACGGCCAGGTCGCCGCAGCGGCTGGGTCGTCGTTCACAAGGACCGGCACTGCCGCGGCGCTGTCGCCGCTGCCCGACATCACCTTGCCCCCCGCCGCCGCGCCGGCCCCGGTGCAGATGGTCTCGGGCCTGCCACCGCTGGCGCCGCTGTCATCGGTGTCTTTTGACGGCGCCGGCCCCGGCCCCATCAACAGCCGCCCGCCGCTGGCTGAAAACACCGACTTCGGCAGCGCCTTCGCCGTCGAGGTCAGCGAAGTCGTTCACGACCCCGAACTCGACGAAGCCGTGATCGCCTTCGCCAACGCCGACTTCGGCCCCTGCGAAGAAGCGCTGCAGCGCATCACCGGCCTGGGTGGTGAGCGCTCACAACATGCCGAAACCTGGCTCGTGCTGTTTGATCTCTACCGTGCCACCGGTCAGCAGCAGCGCTTTGAAAGCCTGGCACTGGACTACGCGCAGCAGTTTGGCTGGAGCGCACCGCAGTGGTATTCGCTGCCCAAGCTGGTGGCCGACGCGCTGGCCGATGAACCGATCGTCACCAGCACCGCGTCCCGCAGCCATGGCGACGTGGGTTGGGTGTGCCCGGAGATTCTGGATATCGAAGCCGTGGCGCGCCTGCGATCGCAGTCACTGCAGATGCCGCTGCCGTGGGTCTTTGACTGGAGTGGGCTGCGCAGCGTGGATGCCGAAGCCGCCATGCAGCTGTCGATGGTGTTCCGCTTGTGGGCGGGCCAGGCGCTGGAGATGCGCTGGCAGGCCGGCGACAAACTCTTCACCGTGCTGCAAGACTCTGCGCCCACGGGCGTGCGCGACGCCGACCCCGCCTTCTGGCTGACGCGCCTGGACGCACTTCGCCTGGCCAACCGCGCCGACCAGTTCGACGAAGCCGCCATCGACTACTGCGTCACCTACGAAGTCAGCCCGCCGTCATGGGAGCCGACGCGTTGCAAGGTGCACATCAGCGGCAGCAGCCTTTCCACGCGCAACCCACCTCTGTCGGTGGTGAGCGATGTGTCCACCAGTTTCCTGGAGTCGGGCCTGGCCGAAGACATCGGCGGCGGCATCGAAATGGCGCATGTGGAACTGTCCGGCCAGCTCGTCGGCGACATCAGCGCCACGCTGGAAAAGCTGCAGAGCCGACTCGGAAACGCACCTGTGGTCAGCGTGAGCTGCGCGCGCTTGATCCGTGTCGATTTCATCGCCGCGGGTGACCTGCTGAACTGGGTGCTGGCGCGGCGCAACGAAGCGCGTGCGGTGCAGTTTGTCGACACCCACCGGCTGCTGGCCTTGTTCTTTGGCGCCATGGGCATCAATGAACACGCCAAAGTCCAGGTGCGGAAAGTCTGATCATTCAGGCTTGCGCCGCGCGGCGGCGCCCCCAACTGCTGGACCTATGGAAAGTTATCACGGCACCACCATCGTCAGCGTGCGCCGCGGGCCGCTTGTCGCCATTGGCGGCGACGGCCAGGTCACGTTGGGCCACATCGTCATCAAGGCCAGTGCGCGCAAGGTCCGCAAGCTGTATCGGGAGCAGGTGCTGGCCGGTTTTGCCGGCGCCACCGCCGACGCCTTCACGCTCTTTGAGCGCTTCGAGGCCAAGCTCGACAAGCACCAGGGCCACCTGCAGCGCGCCGCCATCGAGCTGACCAAGGACTGGCGCACCGACCGCGTGCTGCGTCGCCTGGAAGCGATGCTGGCGGTGGCCGACAGCACGTGTTCGCTCATCATCACCGGCAACGGCGACGTGCTGGAACCCGAACACGGCATCGTCGCCATCGGCTCGGGCGGCGCCTATGCGCAGGCTGCGGCACGGGCGCTCCTGGAGAGCACGGAAATGACGCCGGCGCAGGTGGTCAAACGCTCACTCGAAATTGCCGGCGAGATCTGCATCTACACGAACCAGAATCACATCGTGGAGACCTTGGGATGAGCATGACGCCGCAGGAAATCGTCTCCGAGTTGGACCGCCACATCGTCGGCCAGCACGCAGCCAAACGAGCGGTGGCGATCGCGCTGCGCAACCGCTGGCGGCGCCAGCAGGTGGAAGGCAGTCTGCGCGGCGAGATCACGCCGAAGAACATCCTGATGATCGGCCCCACGGGCGTGGGCAAGACCGAGATCGCGCGCCGCCTGGCACGCCTGGCCGACGCGCCATTCATCAAGGTCGAGGCCACCAAGTTCACCGAAGTCGGCTATGTCGGCAAGGACGTGGACAGCATCGTTCGCGACCTGATGGATGTCGCAATCAAGCAGGAACGCGAACGTCAGATGCGCCACAAGCGCGCGGCCGCGGCCGATGCCGCTGAAGAGCGTGTGCTGGACGCGCTGGTGCCCCCCGCGCGTGGCGCAGGTGCCATCGGCTTTGGAAATGACACCGCAGCCCCGGCCGACAACACCGCGCGCCAGGTGCTTCGCAAGCGCCTGCGAGAAGGTCTGCTGAACGACAAGGACATCGAGATCGACGTCGCCGAGAGCAAACCCACGCTCGAAATCCTGGGCCCGCAAGGCATGCCCGGCATGGAGGACATGGCCGAGCAGCTGAAGGGCCTGTTTTCGCAGATGGGCCAGGGCAAGCGCAAGACGGTGAAGATGAAGATCGCCGAAGCGCTGCCCAGACTGGTGGACGAAGAAGCCGGCCGTCTGGTCAACGAGGACGAGATCCGCGCCGCCGCGCTGGCCAACGTCGAAGGCAACGGCATCGTCTTCATCGACGAGATCGACAAGGTGGCTTCGCGTGGTGAACACGGCGGCGCCGAGGTCTCACGCGCGGGTGTGCAGCGCGATCTGCTGCCGCTGGTAGAGGGCACCACCGTCAACACCAAGTACGGCATGGTGAGAACCGATCACATGCTGTTCATCGCCAGCGGCGCCTTTCACCTCGCCAAACCCAGCGACCTGATCCCTGAACTGCAGGGCCGCTTCCCGATCCGCGTTGAACTCGGGTCGCTCAGCGTCGAAGACTTTGAAGCCATCCTCACCAGCACGCAGGCCAGCCTGATCGCGCAGTACACCGCGCTCCTGGCCACCGAAGGCCTGGCACTGCAGATCACGCCCGAAGGCGTGCGCCGCCTGGCGGAGATCGCCTTTGAAGTGAATGAACGCACCGAGAACATCGGCGCCCGCCGCCTGGCGACGGTGATGGAAAGGCTGTTGGACGAGGTCAGCTTCGACGCCCCCAATCGCAGCGGCCAGACGGTGGTGATGGATGCCGCCGCGGTAAACGCGCGGCTGGCCGAACTGGCGCACAACGAAGACCTGTCGCGCTACATCCTGTAGCGGCGCCGCCGGCCTGGGCCGGCTCGGCAGATCGTGGCGTTCGATAATGGAAAGGCGGCACGAGCCGTGCCATCCAATAACAAGAAAGGACCCCATGTCGTCATTGCCCCTCTTCATTGCCCCTTCCCGCCACGACAACGCCGAAGACGCGCTGGCCCAGGTGCAGGCCATCTACCGCGGCAGCATCGACCACCTTCGCGGTGCGCTGCAGCGCTTTGTGGCCGGTGAAGACGACGGCCAGCACGTGCGCGCCTGCTACCCCTTCGTGCGCGTTCGCACCGACACCGTGGCGCGCGCCGATTCGCGCCTGAGCTACGGCTTTGTCGCCGGCCCCGGTGTGTTTGAAACCACCATCACCCGGCCCGACCTCTTTGCCGACTACTTGCTGGAACAGTTCCGCCTGCTGCTGCGCAACCATGGCGTGCAGATCGAAGTGGGCACCAGCGCCTTGCCGATCCCCGTGCACTTTTCATTGGCCGAACACGACCACCTCGAAGGCAACATGCCGCCCGAACGGCGTTTGCTGATGCGCGACCGCTTTGACCTGCCCGACCTGGCCGCCATGGACGACGGCATCGCCAACGGCACCCACGTGCGCGCGCCAGGAGACCCGCAGCCGCTGGCCCTGTTCACCGCGCCGCGGGTGGACTATTCGCTGCACCGGCTGCGTCACTACACCGGCACCGGGCCTGAGCGCTTCCAGAACTTCGTGCTGTTCACGAACTACCAGTTCTACATCGACGAATTCATCAAGCTGGGCCACACCTTGATGGCCGACCCGGCCTGCGAATACGAAGCCTTCGTCGAGCCCGGCAACGTCGTCACCCGCCGCGCCGGCAGTGCGCTGCAGCCGGGCGATCTACTCGGCACCGCCCCGCCGCGCCTGCCGCAGATGCCGGCCTACCACTTGATGCTGGAAGGCAGCCGGGGCATCACGATGGTCAACATCGGTGTCGGCCCCGCAAACGCCAAGACGATCACCGACCATGTCGCCGTGTTGCGCCCGCACGCCTGGCTGATGCTGGGCCACTGCGCCGGCCTGCGCAACAGCCAGAAGCTTGGCGATTACGTGCTGGCCCATGCCTACATGCGCGAAGACCACGTGCTGGACGAAGACCTGCCGCTGTGGGTGCCCGTGCCAGCATTGGCCGAGGTGCAGCTGGCGTTGGAACAGGCGGTGGCCGATGTCACACAACTCTCAGGTTATGAACTGAAAAGCATCCTGCGCACCGGCACGGTGGTCAGCACCGACAACCGCAACTGGGAACTGCTGCCCCCCAGCGGCCCTGAACGCCGCTTCAGCCAGAGCCGCGCGGTGGCGCTGGACATGGAGAGCGCCACCATCGCCGCCAACGGATTTCGTTTCCGGGTGCCGTACGGAACGTTGCTTTGCGTGAGCGACAAGCCGCTGCACGGCGAAATCAAGCTGCCCGGCATGGCCAATCATTTCTACCGCGAACGGGTGGACCAGCATCTCCGCATCGGCATGCGGGCGGTGGAATTGCTGCGCGGTGAAAGGCCGGGCAGCCTGCACAGCCGCAAGCTGCGCAGCTTTGCCGAGGTGGCTTTTCAGTAGCTCGGCGGAAGAGACTGCCCTGGTCTTTCAGCGCGCCGCGGATGCCGCCGCAGCGGCTGCTGCCGCAGCAGCGCCAGCCTGCGGGTTGATCGTGATGCCGCGCTTCTTCAGCTCGGTCACCAGCAGCGCCGCGTTGCCATTGCCGCGATCGGCCAGGCGTTGCGTGTCAGCGGCCAGGCCGTCGAGCGACGCGCGCAGCTTGCCGGCGTTGTCCACCGTCTGCTGCTGGCCTTCGTACGCCGTGTTTAAGTTGCTGCGTTCGCTGGCCAGCACCCAGGTCTGCCAGCCCAGCACCGTCAGCACCGCCAGCCCGAAGAACAGCACGGGCACGAAGGCGCTGTGCGCCGGCGGTTTTGCCGCCGTGCCGACGGGTGCCGCGTGCATGGCGACCACGGTCTTGCTGCCGCTGCCGGTTTCAGTTTGCGCGCTCATTGCATACCCCTCACTTGGCCGGCTTGGCTGCTGCGGCTGCAGGCGGCGCATTCACGGTGTAGCTGATGCCGTGTTGCTGCAGCAGCGCTCGCACGTCCTGGTCGTTGTTGCGGGCGCCCAATTCGGCCAGCGCGCGCACGATCTCGCGGTACAGGCCTTCGAGCTGCACCGACTGCTGCACGTACTGCTGGCGCACGCCGATGTCGCTTTGCAGGCTGCGGTTCATCGACGCCATCGTCACGTTGGCCAGCGCCAGCGTCAGGCACAGCGCGCCCAGTGCAGTGGCGGCCCAGAACTGCGGCTTGTTCATCGGGCGGCGCCTTTTGCGGCTTGCGCGGCAGCACGGCGGCGTGCCAGTCCGGCCGCAGCGGCGGCACCCAGCAGCAGCGCCAACGTGCCGGGTTCAGGCACGGTGCCCGGGGGCACACCGTTGATGACGTTGGCGCGGATCGTCAGTTGCCGCGTCTGCGCCAGGCCCAGCGGGTCGGACGCGTTGGTGCCGAAGCCGTTGAAGATGATGGTGTCGCTGAAGAGTCCGAGCGCGCCGGCCAGCCAGTTGACGTTCATGTTGCCACTGGCCTGGCCAGCGGCCAGGAAGGCCAGCGGGTTCCAGCCGTTGTAGCTGAAGTCGTTGGCACCGGTCAGGTCGAACAGTCCCGACAGTTCGTCGGCTGGTCCGGCCACATCGTTGTCCAGCCGCAGCACGCTGGAAATGGTGTCGCCCAGCACGATGGTGCCCAGGTCCAGCTCGTAGCTGGTGCCCGTCTGCGACAGCGTGCCGGTGCCGGACAGCAGGTCGAAGTCGCCATTGGCGAGGTTGTTGACCTGCGCCATCAGCGACACCGTGGCGTTGGCGCCGGCCGACACGTCGGCCATGTCGGGGTTCTGACTGGTGAAGCCGATGCTGCCGCCTTGCGAGAAGATGCCGGCCGTCGAGGTGTTCAGGCTGACTGCCATCTGGCCCGCAGCCTGCGCGGCAATGCCGGCCACGCTGGCCGGTGCGCTGAAGGCTCCGCCAACGCCGCTGAGGTCGGCGCGCAGCGTGTCGTTCAGCGCCGTGCTGGCCGCCGTGTTGCTGATGGTGATGTTGGCCGCGCTCACGGTGTCGCCCACACGCACGACGCCGAAGTTGATGGCCGTGCCGCTGGCCGTGCCCACCGCCTGCGTATAGACCTTGCCTTCGACGTTGACGGTCTGCGAAGCCAGGTTCAGCTGGCAGTTGGGCGCGCAGTTGCCGACGTTGCTGGCGTCGGAGACGAAGCTGATCGTCGCCGTGCCCGCGTTGCTGCCGGTGAAGTTGCCCGCCGTGCCGGTGTTTAGGCCGACCACCAGGCTGGATGTGTTGGTGGCCCCCGGGTTGAGCAGGTTGAAACTGCCGCTGGCGGTGATGGGCCCGCTGGTCGGCGCGATGGCTGCGTTCAGCGCGGCCTGCGGTGGCGCACTGGCGACGTTGGTCACGCTGACCGTGCCGCTGGGTGCCGCCGCGCCCACGCGCACGGCGCCCAGGTTGATGGTCGGGTTGTTGACGAGTGCGTTGGCCTGGTTGATGACGTTGCCGGTGGCCTGGATGGTGCCGTTGACGCCGTAGCCTTCGCTGCCCGCGGCCAGGGTTCCCAGGCCGTTGCTGGCACCACCCACCGCACCTGCGCTGGTGTAGTTGACGAGAATGCTGCCGTTGACGCTGCCCGCCGCGCCGGTGTTGACCGACACCACCATGCTGCCGTTGCCGGCCGTGCTGTTGGTGCCCGCGAGGATGCCGCTCAGGCTGCCGCTGCCGCTGATCAAACCCGCGCCGGTGCCGCTGGTGGCGCCGAAACCGGCGCTGAGGTCTTCGACGAAGCCGGCCGCGCCGCTGGCGGTGTTGCGGATCACCAGCGCCTGGCTGACGCTTTGCCCGACCTGCACCGTGCCGAAGTTCAACGCCGCCGTCTGGACCGCACCGGCCGCTGCCAGATAGACGTTGCCGTTGACGGTGACCGCCTGGCCGCCCGCCGCCGCCGTGCCCAGGCCGTTGCTGACGCCGCCCACGGTGCCTGCAGTCTGGTAGTTCAGGTTGACGGTGCCGGTCTGGGCGCCGGCCGACGTGGTGTTCACGCCGACCGAGATCGCACCGGTGCCGGTGTTGCTCGTGCCCGCCAGGCGGCCGTTGACGCTGCCGCTGGCAGTGGACTGGCCGCTGAAGCTGGCGATGCTGACGTTCAGGTCTTCGCTGAACGCACCCGCCGCAGCGGTGTTGCTGATGTTCAGCGTGGCGCTGTTGCTGCCGCCGACGCGCTGGTTGGCCACCTGCACCGGGGTGACGGTGCTGCCGACGGCGGCGTTGAAGGCTGCCGCGCCAGCAACCATCACGATATTCAAACGCTGGTCGGCGATGTTCTCGAAGTTGCTGCGCAGGTTGATGGCCTGGCCCGTCAGAGGTGCCAATGCACCGGCGCTGGCGGCCGTGAAGGTGACGCCCAGGTTGCCGCTGTTGGCACCGGGTGCGCCAGCGTTGTAGTTGCTGGCGGTGACGGCCGTGCCCGACAGGCGCGCATCGCTGATGTTGCCGCCGTTGACGCTGGTCTGGATCGCGCCGCGCAGCGTCGGGCCGGTGGTGCCGGCGTTGCCGATCTGGACGTTGAAAGTGTTTGCGCCGACACGCATGTTGCCCACGGTGAGCGTGGCGTTGGTGCTGGCGCCCCCTGTCACGCCAGCGCCGGTGATGACTTGCGCGGCGTTGCCGCCGGCCAGGATCTGGCCGGCGCCAGTGACGTTGGCGCGGCGGTTGAAGCTGTTGCCGCTGCCGCTGTTGGCGTTGGTGTAGTCGCTGGAGACCGTGATGTTGTTGGTGCCCAGAGCCAGGCCATTGGCGGCCGTGCCGTTGTGCGTCAGCGTGCCGACGGTGCTGGCGGCGCCGACATTGAGCCGGCCAGCGCCCGTGATCAGCGCCGTGCCGGTGCCATTGAAGCCCAGGTTGGCGTTGACCACGCCGCCGTTGGCGGCCAGGGTGCCGGTGTTGGACAGCGCGCTGTTCAGGACCAGTGTGCCCGTTGTGGCCTGCATCAGGCCACCGACGGCGTTCTGCACGCCGCCGCTCATGGCCAATGTGAGCGCATTGCTCCGATTCGCCGTGATCGTGCCTTGATTGATCAGCGCGAGCACACCACCGTCGCCGATCTGTCCAGCGCCCTGGATGGTCTGGCCGCTGCCGACAGTGAGCTGCGCGCCGGCCGCATCGGCCACGATGCGATTGGCCGAGGTGTCGCTCAGCGTGGTGGTGCCGCTGCCCGCCAGCGTGGCCAGACCCACGATGCGCAGGTCGGTCAGGTTGCCAGCTGAGTTCAGGTTCAAGGCGCCGGAGTTGGTCACCGTTCCCTGCAAGCGCAGAAACGAGTTGTTCACGATGTTGAACGTGCCGGTGTTGGCCAGGTTCGCGATGGTGGCGGTCTGGCCGTTGGCCGTCGTGATCTGGCCCGTTCCGGTGGTCGCCAGCGTGCCGCCGCTGACCACCGCATTGCCCATCAGCTGCACCACGCCGCCGTTGATGGCACTGAGCGTGCCGCCCGCGCCCTGCCCGAAGTTCGTGGCCCCGGTGATCACCACGTTGCCGGCGTCGGCTCGAACCCCATTGTTGTTGGTGACCGTGC